>OGTK01000031.1_pt1 | contig 138887 bp, 116 predicted proteins | sample 1574561 | NCBI WGS metagenome assembly OGTK01 (sample SAMN03295812, study PRJEB24534) | human gut metagenome | isolation source: fecal sample 2 from infant 2 | host: Homo sapiens | place: USA: Pittsburgh, PA | collected 2014-07 | reverse complement strand
AGGAAGCCGCATAACGGCTACCATTAAACGCGTCCAAGTTTCGGGGCGCAGTTCAGAACTCACCGGCGGGGCCTCAGATCAAGGTGTCAGCGCTTGGCGCGGCGCGACGCGACGACGGCGCCGATACCGGCGACCAGGACAGCGACCGCTCCAACGCCAACCCACACGCCCGATGCACCGGTGGCAGCCAGCGTGTTGCGACGCGTCTGTTCCGGAGTCTGGGTGCCGGGTGCAGGAGTCTGACCGCCATCAACCGAGGGGTTCTGCGGAGCAGGCGCCTGGGTCGTGGGGTTCTGCGGAGCAGGGGTCTGACCGCCATCAACCGAGGGGTTCTGCGGAGCAGGCGCCTGGGTGGTGGGGTTCTGCGGGGCAGGGGTCTGACCGTCGCCAACCGAGGGGTTCTGCGGGGCAGGGGTCTGACCGTCACCAACCGAGGGGTTCTGCGGGGCAGGGGTCTGACCGCCATCAACCGAGGGGTTCTGCGGAGCAGGGGCCTGAGTGCCGGGGGCAGGGGTCTGACCGTCACCAACGGAAGGGTTCTGCGGAGCCGGAGTCTGCTCGCCGGTATCAATACGCGGATTCGCACTTCCCTGGTCAACGCTCTGCGAGGGGGCAGGGTCCGAGGGGCTCACAGAGAGCGTCGTGCAGCGCGTGAGAGCGTCACGATACTCGGCAGCAGTCAGGTAGCGGCCAGCCTGATCCCCGGACTTCACGGTGACACCGCCGTCCTTCTCCGGGTGCACGGACGTCTGCGCAGCGATGGAGTCGGCAACACGGTCAAGCTCTGCGTCAATCTCAGCAAGGCTGGCAGCGGGCTTCTCGTCGGCCACGGACGCGAGGTACTCATCGAGAGCGCTCTGAGCAGCATTCACAGATGCCTGCGCATCAATGAAGGCCTGCTGATTGTCAGTCGTCGAGCCAGTTGCGGACGGAGCGGGAGTTGAGGGCGCCGCAGATCCGGACTTGGCGGGCAGCGTCGACACATCGACCGGCAGAGCAACACCGGGCAGGGCACCAACCTTGTTCTGCCAGGAGTTAGCACGCTGCGCATCGCCGCCACCGGCCAGACCGGAGACGTAGTTCGTGTTGTCGGAGTTGAAGGCGCCGCCATCGAAACCGTAGGCCGAGGCAGTGTCACCCGTCGTGTGGAAGCGGGAGACATCCGGAGAACCACCGGTGATTGCGTAGAACTTCTGGGTGCCGTAAATGCGGGTGAACTGACCATGCTTGGCGATATGAACACCAACACCCACGACGTTGTTCTGAGCGAGCATGTTCTTATCGTGGCCGGAGGAGTTCTTCCACTGGTCAAAGAGGGCGTCAGCGGCCTGCATCGGGTTCTTGGTGGTGCCGTAGGCTCCCCACTTGTCTCCGAAGTTCTCGCGGTGGTTGTACGCAATATTCTCACCGGCGTAGGTCGTGTCGCCGCCATCAAGCTTGCCCGCACCGAAGTACTTGTAATCGGGGTCATGATTGAAGTCGTCCGTGTCGGACATGTGCTGGCTCCACGAGCGCGCATCCGCGGTCACGGTATCGGAGACGACCAGTTCGGGCAGTCCCGCGTTCGCACGGTAGGCATTCATCTTCTGAACGATGAGGGCTTCGATGATACGCGCCTGCGTAGCGTCATCAACCTGCGACCAGTCCACCCAGTCGAGGCCACGATCAGTCGTTGCGGGTGCAGATACCGCAGCATTACCAGCCGAGGCACCGGGCTGAGCCGCTGCCTGCTGAGCAGCATCAAGGGCAGCCTGAGCGTCTGCCAGCGCCGCGCGGAGCTCGGCTTCACGCGCAGGATCGGCGGTGGGAGTGGAGGAATTTCCAGCGGCCGCAGCGGCGTAGCTGGCGAGCAAGGGATTGTATTCAGCGGTGATGCGCCCCTGAGCCCCGGACAGGGAGTTGCAGAACGCATCCTCTGAAGTGTTCGCACCCTCAGCCAGTGTGGGGATGACGACGAGGGATGCTGCGATTGTCGTGGCGGCGAGGACCACCGAGGTATGGGTGCGAGTGAGCTGGAACGACATTGGCTACCGGCCTAACACTATGAGACAAAGACGGGTAAATCTTTCCGCGCGGTACGCAGTATTTCAAGGTTTTTTCAGTAATTCATTACAGGCAAATGCACCGATTTGCAACGTTTTATAGGTTTGACAGATTTTGAACATCCCATATGTCGATACCAAAACGTTATTTTTATGCGCCAGTCCCTGACCAATGAGTAACGGATGCCCGACTAACGGATGGACGACGCGCGCCATGAACGGCCACCGAGTGCCGGCACAACAAACAAACGACCCGTCCAGAGACAACAAAAAACCGACACTCACAAGCTGAGTGTCGGAATTTTTTGTGGAGCTAGGGGGATTCGAACCCCCGACCTCTTCCATGCCATGGAAGCGCGCTACCAACTGCGCCATAGCCCCGTTATTTAGTTCGTCGCCCTGGCGACCTGATAAATAATAGCGGACCCTCAAACGTTTACGCAAATCCAATTCAATGCCCCTCGTCACAATGTAGAGAAATCGTTGATTCTCTGCGGCAACGAGGGGCCCGAGCACCGTTATGCTCCCAGAATGTCCTCGCGTGAGCCGATGTTATGGGAGGCGAGTCGCCACCCGCTGACCGCCGCACTCTTAGACGTCGGCATCCCCACGGGCACGAGCTCCGACCAGTGGCAGTTGTCCACGCCGCGCAGTCCGTTGAAGACGGCGGGATCCAATCCCAGGAGGGACACGATGCCACGCGCGATCGCAGAACCGTGCGAGACCACGATCAACGACTGGTCGTCCCGACATGCGCGAGCAGCCTCCAGGACAGCGTCACGCACGCGCGCGCCCACGACCTCGGAGCGTTCTATCTCAGCGAGGTCACACTCCCCGTCTGCCCGATACTGCGCAAAGGCCTCGGGCTGCTCTCGGGCAATCTCCTCGTAGGTCTTTCCCTCGAAGCTCCCGTAGGAACGTTCCGTGAGCCGATCATCGAGTTCCGGCCCCTCGCACGGGTACCCAGCGATATCGAAAACGCGCGCGACGATCCGCGCGGTATCAACCGCGCGCCCCAGGGGTGAGCTCACAATGCGCACTCCCCCATCGTCGTAGCTGCGCCCGTCCTCGGCGGCAAACATGCCCACCTCGGCACTCGGTTCGCACAGGCGACTGACGAGTACGCCGGCCGCGCCCGCCGCTTGGGATCGCCCGGCCTCGTTCAGCGGCTTATCGATGCGTCCCTGAAATCGCCTCGCCAGGTTGAAATCCGTCTGTCCATGACGCAGCAGGACAATCCGCGATGCACTCACTGGGCAGACCCCGCCCCGTGCGTTGCCGCGCGCTCCGCAGCGGCAGCGCGAGCCTCATCGGTATCGACATCGATCGGTGTGGCCGGGCAGTCACCCCATAGCCGCTCAAGTGCGTAGTACTCGCGCTCCTCCTCCGACAGCACGTGCACCAGCAGCTCCGAATAGTCCAGGAGCACCCAGGTGCCCTCTGCACGCCCCTCGATATGTGCCGGACGGCGGTGGTGCTCAACCCAGATGCGGTCCATGATGTCCTCGGCGATGGCGCGCACCTGGCGGTCCGTCGGAGCCGAGACGACCACGAAAGCGTCCGCCAGGGCGAGCTTGCTGGTCACGTCAACGAGGACCGGGTTGATACCACCTCGGTCGTGCGCGGCACGAGCAACAAGGCTCGCCAGTGTAGCTGTAGCGTCAGGAAGGCTCACGTTTCTCCTTGGGTCAGAACCGGTACAGGCCGTACTTGTTGATGTATTGGACGACACCGTCAGGCACCAGGTACCACACCGGCTTGCCCTCTGCGACACGCGTGCGGCAGTCGGTCGACGAGATCGCCATGGCGGGCACCTCGAGCAGCGACACAGACTCGTGCGGCAGGCCGGGATCGGACAGGTTGTGCCCGGGGCGGGTCACACCGATAAAGTGCGCCTGCTCGAAGAGCTTGTCGGCGTCCTTCCACTGCGCGATCTGTGCCAGCGCGTCAGCTCCCGTAATGAAGTAGAAGTCAGAGTCAGGGTACTCACGAGACAGATCCGCCAGGGTATCGATCGTGTAGGTCGTGCCCCCACGGTCGATATCAACACGAGACACGGCGAAACGCGGATTCGAAGCGGTTGCGATCACCGTCATCAGGTAGCGATGCTCGGCCGAGGTCACCCGACGCCCCGCTTTAAAGGGCTGCATGGCGGCCGGTACAAACACGACCTGGTCGAGGCCGAACACGTCCATCACCTCAGACGCGGCCACGAGGTGGCCGTGGTGGATCGGATCGAAGGTACCGCCCATAATGCCGATAGCCCGGCGTCTGCGCAGCGCACGCGGCGGGTGCGGAGGCAGGGCCGGTGCCGCGGTTGCCCCCGCTGTGGCCTCGGTCGTCTTCTCAATAGCGACCTCCTCCGAGGCTGGCGCGGTCTGCTTGTCCTGCTCGCTCACGGGCGGATCGTTCCCTCTCCCTCGTAAATCCACGTGGTGGTTGTCAGCTCGGTGAGCCCCATCGGACCGCGCGCGTGCAGCTTCTGCGTCGAGATACCAACCTCGGCCCCCAGGCCCAGCTGCCCACCGTCCGTAAAGCGCGTCGAGGCGTTCACCGCGATAGCGGCGGCATCAACACCCGAACGGAACGCCCGCACGGCGGCAACATCCGAGGCCACAATACCTTCCGTATGACCGGTGGAGTACCGGCGAATGTGCTCAATCGCCTCATCGATGTCATCGACGACACGCACCGCGAGGTCCATCGACAGGTATTCCGTCTCCCAGTCGGCCTGCGTCGCATCGACGATCATGTGCGCGTCGATGGAAGGCTGGCCGTCGACGATAGCACGCGTGGCCTCGTCGGCGTGAATCGTGACGCCCGCAGTCGTCAGACGCGTGATCGCCGCGACCAGGAAGCGCTGGGCGACATCGGCATGGACCAGGAGTGTCTCTGCCGCGTTGCACACGCCCACGCGCTGCGTCTTCGCGTTCATGATGATGGCCTCGGCGGCCTCCAGGTCGGCAGAAGCATCAACGTAGATATGGCAGTTGCCGGTGCCGGTCTCGATCACCGGAACGCGCGACTCCTCGACGACAGCATTGATGAGCCCAGATCCGCCGCGCGGAATCAAAGCATCGATCGCGCCGCGCGCACGCATCATCGCGCGAGCACCCTCGCGTCCCCACGGGTCCACGGTCGTAATCGCGTCAGCAGGAAGCCCCACGGAAGCCAACGCGTCACGGCATACCTCGATGAGGACACGGTTGGAGGACTGGGCGGCACTGCCGCCACGCAGGATCACCGCGTTACCGGCCTTGAGCGCCAGGGTTGCAGCGTCAATGGTGACGTTGGGACGGGCCTCGTAGATGATGCCAACGACGCCCAGAGGCACACGCTCCTGCGTGACGCGCAGACCGATATCCGTGCGCATACCGCGAACGACTTGACCGACCGGGTCAGGAAGACCCGCAATCTCCCGGACAGCATCGGCGATGCCCCGGATGCGCTCGGGTGTCAAAGCGAGGCGATCCAGCAGGCCCTCGCTCATCTGCTCCGCGCGACCGCGGGCTACATCCTCGGCATTAGCAGCCAGGATCTGGTCGCTGCGTTCGATGAGCGCAGCAGCAATCGCCTCGAGAGCGCGGTTCTTCGCCTGTGTGGTCACATTCGCGAGAACGCGAGCAGCCGCGCGGGCGGCATCCGTCACCTGGGAAACATCTGCAGCAGTATTCACTCGGCCATGATGACACACGTCAGCCCGTGGGGCCGCGTCAGTCAGCACTGAGGGCAGAAAATGCGTCACCCAACACCGCCAAATCATCGCGGTGAATCGCAGGTCTCGGATGCTCGTGCCCCGCAGCCTCCAGCTCTGCCGTCCCCGAGCCGGCTATCTGCGCCAAGGTATCGGAGTCGTATCCTGACACGCCGCGAGCAACAAGCCCCGTCGGAGATGCCACGTCCACGACATCGCCGGCGTCAAAGTGGCCGAGCACGGAACACACACCCGCAACCAACAGAGACTTCTTGCCGACCGTAATCGCCTGCGCGGCACCCTCATCAACGATGACTTCGCCGCGCGACGGTGCCACGTGGGCGATCCAGAGACGACGCGAGGCCGGACGCTCCTGGGACGGTTCAAACCACGTTCCCACGCGCTGGCCTGCCAGCACCGCCTCGAGGGCATCAGCGCTGGCAAGCTGGACACCGATACCACTCGTCGTTGCGAGCATCGCAGCCTGCACCTTTGTGGCCATGCCTCCTGTACCCACGCGCGATCCTGCACCGGTCACGAGCACGCTCATCAGGTCATCGGCGCTGGCCACACGCGTGATCAGCTCCGACCCCGGGTGATCTGGCGGAGCCGTATAAAGACCGTCGACATCCGTGAGCAGAACGAGAGCATCAGCCTTAATCATCTGCGCAATGAGGGCAGCGAGGCGATCATTGTCGCCGAAGCGCAGCTCTCGGGTGGTCACCGCATCATTCTCATTCAGAATCGGAACGACACCGAGGCCGAGGAGGCGCGTCAGCGAGGCACGCACGTTCGTGTAGTGGTCACGGCGCATGACGTCGTCCGTGGTCAGCAGCACCTGGGCGGCATCGAGGTGATGTGCCTGGAAAGCGGCTGTCCACCGTGCCATCAGGAGCCCCTGCCCCATCGCCGCCGCGGCCTGCACGCTCGGCAGGTCCTTCGGCTTGGAGGTGAAGCCGAGCGGATCAAGCCCGGCAGCGACCGCACCCGACGACACGATGACGACCTCCCGGTCTGCCCCGCGCCAGCGCGCAACAAGGCGCGCAACAGAGTCGATCCGATTGAGATCCAGACCGCCATCTTCTCGCGTCAGTGACGACGAGCCGATCTTGACGACGATGCGAGAAGCCGCAGACACTCCGCTCATGACTGATCCGAGGCGTCGGTCCAGTGGCCGGCCTGACGCTCCGTCCACAGCTCGTCACGGGCTGCGCTCTTCGCATCCATGACCTGGTGGTACACCTCGCGACGTTCCTTGCGGCTCGGACGCGCATTCTGATCCAGACGTAGGTCGGTGCCGCGCGAACCCAGCAGCTCCGGTCCGGTTGTGAGGGTCGGCTCCCAGTCGAAGACGACGCCTCCGTCCAGGTCGCCTATCACGACGGTGTCGCCGGCGACCGCGCCGGCCTTCATCAGCTCGTCCTCGACGCCCGCGGCGTTCAGGCGATCCGCCAGGTAGCCCACGGCCTCGTCGTTGGCAAAGTCGGTCTGGCGCACCCAACGCTCCGGCTTATCGCCACGCACCTGGAAGACGTCCTCGCCATCCTTGCGGGTCTTACGCACCGTGATCTCCACGCTGCGCCCGACGGCCTTCGGCCGGATGACGGGACGGGCAGCCTCAAGAGCGGGACGCTTCGCGCGCTCCTCCTCAACGATGCCGGCCAGAGCAAAAGACAGCGCCTTGAGTCCCTCGTGGGACACGGCAGACACCTCGAAGACGGGCCAGCCGAAAGACTCCAGATCCGGACGCGTAATCTCAGCGAGATCGCGACCATCCGGAATGTCGATCTTGTTGAGAACGATGACGCGCGGACGCTGCATGATCGGCACGTAGCCTTCCACCTGCGTCAGGTCACCCTCGTACGCCTCCAGCTCGGCCTCGATAATGCGCAGATCCTCGACGGGCTCGCGATCAGTCTCAAAAGCAGCGGTGTCCAGGACATGCACGATGACCGCGCAGCGCTCAATGTGGCGCAGGAAGTCCAGGCCAAGGCCTCGTCCCTGCGATGCACCGGGAATCAGGCCGGGAACGTCAGCGACCGTGTAACGCGTGTCGCCAGCCGACACGACGCCCAGGTTCGGGACCAGCGTCGTGAACGGATAATCCGCGATCTTCGGACGCGCCGAACTCATCGCGGCGATCAGTGAGGACTTACCCGCCGACGGAAAGCCCACGAGAGCCACGTCCGCGACAGACTTCAGCTCGAGAATCACGTCCCGTTCCTCGCCGGGCTCGCCGAGCAGCGCGAAGCCGGGGGCCTTACGTGCCTTCGACGCTAGCGCAGCGTTTCCGAGACCACCGCGCCCTCCCTCGGCCACCACAAAGCGGGCGCCCGCACCCGTCAGGTCGGCGAGCAACTCACCCGACATCGACTTCACGACCGTGCCCTCGGGGACCGGAAGGATAATGTCCGCTCCGGTCTTGCCCTGACGGAAATCACCCATTCCGGGCGTACCGTTATCCGCGCGGCGATGCGGGCTTCGGTGGTAGTTCAGCAGCGTGGTCTCCTGCTCGCTCACCTCCAGGATGACCGAGCCGCCATTTCCACCATCTCCGCCGTCGGGGCCAGCCAGCGGCTTGAACTTTTCACGCTTAATCGAGGCAACGCCGTTACCACCGTTACCACCCATCGCGTGCAGAGTCACGCGATCCACGAAGTCTGCCACTGTTGCTCCTGACGACTGAAATGAATGTTGAAAAGGGCGCCCGGCAACGCCGGACGCCCTTTATGCGCGCGGTCTCAGGCAGAGACCGGCGAAACGCTGACGACCTTGCGATCGCGCTTGCGGCCGAACTCAACCGCACCGGCGCGCAGGGCGAACAGGGTGTCATCCTTGCCACGGCCAACGCCGTCGCCAGGGTGGAAGTGGGTGCCGCGCTGACGGACGATGATCTCACCAGCGTTGACCAGCTGGCCGCCGTAGCGCTTGACGCCGAGGCGCTGCGCGTTCGAGTCGCGACCGTTACGGGAGGAACCAAGGCCCTTCTTATGTGCCATCAGTTGCTACTTTCTGCTCGTGGGAACGTCGGGTTCAGGCGATCTCGGTGATCTTGACGACCGACATCTTCTGACGGTGTCCCTGGCGCTTGCGGTAGCCCGACTTGTTCTTGTACTTAATGATGGAAATCTTGGGGCCCTTGGCCGAGTCAACAACCTCAGCCTTGACGGAAACCTTGCCCAGCTTGGCTGCGTCAACGGTGATGGCGTCGCCATCCACCAGCATCAGCGGCTGGAGCTCGATGCTCGAACCGATTTCTTCTGCCAGCTTGTCGACGACGACGACGTCACCGACGGACACCTTTTCCTGCCGGCCGCCAGCCTTGACGATCGCGTAGACCACGTTGGAGCTCATCTCTTCTCGTATTCGTAACCGGAATCGCGCCTCGAAACTGCCGAGGACTTGTCTCATTGTCATGATTCCGTTGGCACTTGTTGCGCCGACGATCAAATTTAGCCGATTCACACGCCGGATTGCAAGCCGGCACGGTCACGGGCGGGTGTGAAGTGCTGTGCGATTCCACACCCTGCGCTCGGGGGAGGGATGATCGGCCCCTCCCCCGGCACATATGCACTATCCGGCGTCGACGATACCCGTCGAGGCGGCGCGACGACGACGCTTGACGCGGGGCTGATCGCTCGCCTCCGGAAGCGCGATGTCATCGGTCGAACGAACCGGGGTGGCCGGGGCGCTGGCCTCGGCACGCGCAGGCAGGTCAACGACGATAGGTGCTGGGGCCGCATCGGGCTCGACGACACCGGTCGAGACAGCAGCTCGACGCCTGCGCGTCTTACGCGGCGCGGCGGGCTCCTGCGCGTGAGTCTCCTCAACGACCGCCACAGCCGCCGACGCGTTGGCAGGGGTGCTGTCTGCCTGCGGCTCGGAAACCACCGCATGTTCCTCGGGAACCGCCGTCTGCGCCGTCGCGCGGCGACGTGTCTTCGCCGGAACGGGAGCCTCAGCCGGTTCGCTTGACGTGGCCGTCACCGCCTTGCGGGACGCACGGCGTCGGGTAGCCGGAGCCTTCTCTCGATGCTCAGGCATTTGGATCTCCGACGCGTCCTTCACGGGCGCTGCCGGTTCGCTGGAACGCTCGACCGGCTCAGGCAGCTCGATGTGCACAGGCAGGTCGGGCAGCGGAGCAGATTCGGCGACGCGGCGGCGACGACGAGGACGCTTGATGCCTGCCTCCTCGGCTTGTGCAACGAGCGGCTTGGGCACGATGGACTCAGCCGCAGCCTCGACGTCCGCTTCGTTCGACGCCTCCTGCGCGGCCGTCGATGCCTCGGGCTCGTGAACCTCAGCGGTAGCGGTACGCGAACGACGCTTCTTCGCAGGAGTGCTTTCCTCGGTCGAGCTCTCCTCTTCCTTGCGCGTGGACGCAGCGGCAATTGCGCTCAGCGCTTCCTTGGCGCGCTCATGATCGGCATTATCCTCAATACGGCGGGGCTCAGCCTTCTTCTGCTGCTTCTTCGACCCCTTCGAACCCTTCGAGGACTGCTCAACCCCGGAGGTCTCCACCGGGTGATGATGAACGATGAAGCCGCGGCCTTCGCAGGCCTCACACGGGGAGGAGAAGGCCTCGACAAGGCCCTCACCCACACGCTTACGGGTCATCTGCACGAGACCCAGCGACGTAATCTCCGTGACCTGGTGGCGCGTACGATCGCGTCCCAGGCACTCAACCAGGCGGCGGAGCACGAGGTCACGGTTGGATTCGAGGACCATATCAACGAAGTCGATGATGACGATGCCACCGATGTCGCGCAGACGCAGCTGGCGCACGATCTCTTCAGCCGCCTCGAGGTTGTTACGGGTCACCGTTTCCTCAAGCGTGCCGCCGGCACCGATGAACTTGCCGGTGTTGACATCGATGACGGTCATCGCCTCGGTGCGGTCGATGATCAGGGTGCCACCCGAGGGCAGCCACACCTTGCGATCCATGCCCTTGGCGAGCTGCTCGTCGATGCGGTGCGCATGGAAGACATCCTCCGTACCCACCCACTGCTCGACGCGGTCGGACAGCTCGGGGCTGAGCTCGTCGACGTATTCCTTGACGGTCGCGTAGGTGTCGCGGCCCTCGATGACGAGCTTCGAGAAGTCCTCATTGAAGATGTCGCGCACGACGCGCACGGCCAGCTCGGGCTCGCCGCGCAGCAGCGTCGGGGCACTCTTTGTGTTGGTGCGCTTCTTCTCAATGTCCTCCCACTGACGGGTCAGGCGCGCAACATCGTCGCGAATCTGCTCCTCCGTCGCACCTTCCGCCGCGGTGCGCACGATGACGCCCGATCCCGAGGGAACGACAGACTTGAGGATCTTCTTCAGGCGAGCACGCTCCTTATCCGGGAGCTTGCGGGAGATACCCATCATGGAACCGCCGGGAATGAGTACCAGGTAGCGGCCAGCCAGCGTGATCTGGGAGGTCAGGCGCGCACCCTTGTGGCCGATCGGATCCTTCGTCACCTGAACGAGGACGGGGTCGCCCGACTTCAGAGCCGCCTCGATACGACGAGGCTTGCCTTCCATACCGACGGCATCCCAGTTCACCTCGCCCGCGTAGAGGACTGCGTTGCGCCCGCGGCCCACATCCACGAACGCGGCTTCCATCGAGGGAAGGACATTCTGCACGCGACCCAGGTAGATGTTGCCGACCATCGAAGACTGCGTACGACGCGCGACGTAGTGCTCGACGAGCAGGCCGTCTTCGAGGATGGCGATCTGGTCGAGGCCATCCTGGTCACGGATAACCATCGTGCGCTCGACAGATTCACGGCGTGCCAGAAACTCGGACTCAGAGATCGAGTGGCGACGGCGTCCCTCACGGCGTCCCTCACGGCGACGCATCTTCTTCGCCTCAAGGCGCGTCGAGCCTTTGAGGGCCTGCACCTGGTCCGCGGGATCGCCGCCTTCCTCGGAGGCCGATGAGGACGAACGGGCGCGGCGACGACGGCGACGGCGGGTAGAGGAATCTTCCTCATCCGTCGACTCCGCGTCCTGAGCGGGCACGCTGGCTCCCTCAGCATCCTCCTGCGCAGGGGCCGAGGCCTCGTCCGCCTTCTTCGAGCGACGGCGGCGACGGGTCTTGGGCTCAGCCTGCGTATCGTCAGGCTGCGTCTCAGCGGTAGGAGCCTCGGACGCGTCTGCCTCAGCCTCTTCCGCGACCTTCTTGGAACGACGACGACGCTTGGGGGTTGCCTCTTCGCGAGGAGCCGACTCTTCGTCTGATGCCGCGGACTTGCGGCGACGCTTGGGTTCGGGCTCGTCGACAATTGCGGGAGGGGCAACCTCGGGGGCTGCCTGGAAAACGGGGGCCTGGAACAGCAGCGAGGCGGCGGGCGCCACGGGGGTCGATTCGGTTGTCACGATTCTCCAATGGTGGGCGCGCGCCCCGTGCCTGGACGCACCCTTTTTCATCGCCCTCACGGGGCGGAAACCTAGTGGAGCGCAGTTGCGCAGCGGCCGGCGGCAATAAATACGTCATCGCTCGGCTCTCGTCGCGAGGGCACTCCCGCGACATCCATTCACCCCTATTGTCGCACAATACGACGCCCCATTAATGGCAGGGTGACCAGAACAACGCGAGCATCCTGACAATCTCACGGATAAACCCATAAAAAATAATCGGACACATATGTCACAAAACCGCCTCGGAACCAGCATTTCAACCGAGCTTCGAGACACTTTTAGGCTACATTTAAATCAACCCGTGACATAGGTCCTAGGATCCGCCGCCACGGGACATTCGACCCTGATCCCAACACGAGAAGGTCCCATCATGACCCTCGCGCAAACAGCGCTCGACGCGGTCACCGTCGGACGATGGCAGTTCGGTATTACGACCGTCTACCACTTCGTCCTCGTGCCGCTGACGATCGGCCTGTCCCTGCTGGTTGCCATCATGCAGACCGCGTGGCACCGCACCGGCAAGGAATACTGGCTGCAAGCAACCCGTTTCTTTGGCAAGCTCCTCCTCATCAACTTCGCCCTCGGCGTCGCCACCGGCATCGTGCAGGAGTTCCAGTTCGGTATGAACTGGTCCGAATACTCCCGCTTCGTTGGCGACATCTTCGGCGCTCCCCTGGCCGTTGAGGCACTCCTCGCCTTCTTCCTCGAGTCCACCTTCCTGGGCCTGTGGATCTTCGGCTGGGGCCGCCTCTCCAAGCGCATGCACCTGCTGACAATCTGGTGCGTCGCCCTGGGCACCATGTTCTCCGCAGCCTGGATCCTCGCGGCCAACGCCTGGATGCAGCACCCCGTCGGCGCCCGCTTCAACCCCGAGACCGGCCGCGCCGAACTCGATGGTGTGAGCGGCTTCCTGGAGCTGATCACCTCGGGTGTGTACCTGAGCGAGTACGCCCACGTCATCACCTCCGCATGGCTGGTCGCCGGCTCCTTCGTCGCCGGCATCTCCATCTGGTGGATGGTGCGCACCGCGCGCGAAGGTTCTGACGAGGCCATGGCTCAGTCGCGCAACATCTGGCGTCCGATCGCCCGCTTCGGTCTGACCGCAGTCCTCGTCGGCGGCCTTGGCACCGCTGCCTCCGGCCACATCCAGGGCCAGGAGATGGTGGAGGTCCAGCCGATGAAGATGGCAGCTGCCGAGGGCATCTGCGTCGACACCGAGGGCGCGGCATTCACCGTCGCCCAGTTCGGCTCCTGCCCCCTCGGGGAGGATGGCACGCAGCCGACCCAGTTCATCAAGGTTCCTGGCGTCGCCTCCTTCATGTCACACAACTCCTTCACCGCCACGTCTGAGGGCGTCGCAGACGTCCAGGCTCGCATGGTGGAGCTGCTCAACTCCGACCCGAACTTCACCGCCAAGTACGGCGATGCCTCGCAGTACGACTTCCGTCCGCCGCAGATGGTGACCTTCTGGTCCTTCCGCTTCATGATCGGCCTGGGCATGGTGGCCTTCCTGCTGGCGGCGTGGGGCCTGTGGGCCACGCGCGGCGGGCGCACTTCGTCCAACAAGTGGCTAAGCACCCTCGCCCTGGTCAACCTGCCTCTGCCGTTCGCGGCTGCCTCTTTCGGCTGGATCTTCACCGAGATGGGCCGTCAGCCGTGGGTTGTTGTCCCGAACCAGCAGGCACTGGCAATGGCTTCTGACCTGGGCTCCGTCAACATGATGACCGAAACGGGTATTTCCCCCAACGTTCCGGCTGGCCAGATGCTCGCCACTGTCATCCTGTTCACGCTCCTGTACGGCGTCCTCGGCGTCATGTGGTACATCCTCATGAAGCGCTACGCCGTCGAGGGCATTCACTCGCCCAAGGCCGACAAGGCTGAGGACGAAGCTCCCACCGACCTGTCCTTCGGCTACTGAGAGGAACACCGATCATGACTCTGTCTATCCTGTGGTTCGTTCTCATCGCCGTTCTGTGGACGGTCTACCTCATCCTTGAGGGCTTCGACTTCGGCGTCGGTATGCTCCTTCCCTTCGTCGCCAAGGGCGACCGCGAGCGCACCCAGACTGTGCGCACGATCGGCCCCCACTGGGACGGTAACGAGGTCTGGCTGCTCACCGCTGGTGGCGCCACCTTCGCCGCGTTCCCCGAGTGGTACGCGACCATGTTCTCGGGCATGTACCTCGCCCTGTTCCTGATCCTCGTCTGCCTGATCATCCGCGTCATGGCGCTCGAGTGGCGCTCGAAGGTCGCCACCGAAAAGTGGCGTCACGCGTGGGACTGGGCGCACACGATCAGCGCGTGGCTCGTCCCGATTCTGCTCGGTGTTGCCTTCGCTAACTTCGTCCAGGGTATGCGCATCGAGGTCGTTGACGTTGCCACCGGCACCGTCATCGATCCGACCCTGGTGGATCAGTCCCTTGCGAGCGCGACCCACCAGCTCACGGGTGGCTTCTTCTCGCTGCTGACCCCGTACACGATCCTGGGCGGCCTGGCTGTCCTGGCCGTCTGCCTGGCTCACGGCGCCCAGTTCCTGGCCCTGAAGACGACGGGCGAGGTCCGCGAGCGCGCCAACGCGATCGCGGCTCCCGCCACGATCGGCGCGACCGTCCTTGCGGCCGCATGGCTGATCTGGGGCCAGTTCGCCTACACGACGAATGTCCTAGCGTGGATCCCGCTCGTGGTTGCGGCGCTGGCGATTATTGCCTCGGCTGCCCTGTCGCAGGCCTCGCTGCGTCATGAGGGCTGGTCCTTCGCGGCGTCCGCCGTTGCGATTGCTGGCACGGTTGCGTGGGTCTTCTCGTCGATGGCTCCCGCGGTTCAGAAGTCGTCGATCAACCCGGCGTACTCGCTGACGATTGATCAGGCCTCATCGACGACCGCGACGCTGACCGTGATGACGATCGTCACTGTCTGCCTGCTGCCGATCGTTCTGGTCTACGTCTTCTGGTCCTACTGGATGTTCCGCGCTCGCGTGAGCGCCGAGGATGTTGCGACCCAGACGGGTCTGCTCCTGAAGAAGGTGCGCGTCGGCGAGAACTTCCTCGCTGGCTGACCTCCTCGACTGATGCGCCCGGTCCCTCACTCAGGGGCCGGGCGCATTCGTGTGCGTAAGACGGGCGAGGCCGGGGACCTTTGGCCCATGACACGGCTTTTTCGGGCACAATAGATACGTGCGTCCCTTTGATCCTCGTTTGTTGCGTTATGCCCGCTCAGCCCGCGGTCCTATCGCCGTCACAGCATTGCTCGGAACGATCACCGCGTTGTTGGTGCTCGCCCAAGCGCTGCTTATTTCTGCGGCCCTCTCCCCTGTCGTCTCAGGAAGGGCGACCCTGCGCGATGCTCTGCCTGCCATCGGCGGTATCGCGGGCGTTTTCGCCTGTCGCGCTCTTGTCGTTGCTGCCCGTGAGGCGGTCAGCACGCGCGCGGCGGCTGCGGCTGTCTCCGAACTGCGCGGTCGCGTTGTCGATGCCAGCATCACGCTGGGCCCGCGCTGGAGGGCAACGAACGGTGCGGAGACGACGACTCTCCTGTCGACTGGACTCGAAGACCTGCGTCCCTATTTCGTCTCCTTCCTGCCTCAGCTGGTCCTCGTCTGCACCGTAACCCCGGCAGCTCTGGGCGTGATTCTCTTCCTCGACTTCTGGTCAGCGCTGATCGCACTCGTCGTCATCCCCCTGATTCCCATCTTCATGATCCTGATCGGGCGTTTCACGCAGGCGGCTTCCGAGGACAAGCTCGCTTCCATGAAACGTTTGACCGCCCAACTCCTTGACCTCATGTCCGGCCTGCCAACGCTGCGCGCACTCGGCCGAGAAAAGGCACCACGCACCCACCTGCGTGCACTTGGAGATGCAAACACGAAGGCCACGATGGCCACGCTGCGCGTCGCTTTCCTCTCCGGCGGCGTCCTGGAGTTTCTCACGACCCTCTCGGTGGCTCTCGTGGCCGTCGAGGTCGGTATGCGCCTCGTGTTCGGCAATATCTCACTGTTCCACGGCCTCGCTGTCATTATGCTCGCGCCCGAGGTCTTTGAGCCGCTGCGCCAGGTGGGCGCACAGTTCCACGCGTCCGCGAACGGTGTCACGGCCTCGCGCGCCGCATTCGACATCATCGAGGAGGCTGACGCGGTCAGCTCCCCTGGCACCATCGCGTGCCCCGATATGTCACGCACGGAGATCGTCCTTGATGGCGTCGGTGTTCGAGCCCGCGGAGCGTGGGCACCAAGCCCAACGAGCGGGGTTATTCGTCCCGGGGCAGTGACGGCTCTGTCGGGCCCCTCGGGCGCCGGCAAATCGACGATTATTGCCTGTCTCCTCGCTGATATGACGCCGGATGCGGGCCGTATTCTCCTGCGTCCGTCAGGCTCGTCACGCACACACGATGAGGCCGCCCTAGCGGATCTCTCCCCGTCCGCGTGGCGTGAGCAGATCTCCTGGGTACCCCAATCCCCCACTCTCGTGCCCGGAACGATCCTGGACAATATGGGCGGGCTGCCCCTTCCAGAACTCGACGCGGCTGCGGCTGCGACGGGCTTTGATGCCGTCCTTGCTGCCACGCCCAACGGGTGGAACACCGCGATCGGGTCGGGAGGTGTCGGACTATCCGTCGGTCAGCGCCAGCGCCTGGCTCTCACGCGCGCTCTGGCTGCCCACTCACAGGTCGTCATCCTCGATGAGCCGACCGCACATCTCGATGCCCTCAGCGAAGAAACAGTCGTACGTGCCATTGACGCCATGCGCGAGGAAGGGCGTACCGTCATCGTCATTGCTCACCGAGCGGCGATGATGGAAGCCGCCGATGTCGTCATCGACGTCCGATCCGCCGCGAACGAGGAGGCTCGCGCATGAAGCTCTTTCTCACCCGCTCCGAATCCGCTGCCCTTCGCCGATGCATCTCCATGCTCGAAGTCTCACGCTCGGGCTTCGCTCTGTCGTTGCTTCTCGGCGTCACCGCCCTCAGCGCCGCAATCGCCCTCGGCGGCACCGCCGCCTGGCTCATCGCACGCGCCTCCCAGCAGCCTCCCGTCCTGTATCTGACCGTCGCTGCCACCGCGGTGCGTCTGTTTGGTGTCTCGCGTGCCCTCGCTCGCTACCTGTCGCGCCTCGCCTCGCATCGTGTCGCCTTGGCAGGCATGGACTCGTTGCGTGGCAACCTCTACGACCAGCTCTGTGAGGCTTCGACCGCGACGCTGACCTCGCTGCGCCGAGGAGACCTCATGACGCGCGCCGGAGCAGACGTTGACGAAGTCGGAAATGTCGTCGTTAAAACCCTCCTGCCGTCACTCGTCGCCCTCATCGTCGGAGTTGGTACTGTCGGCGTCGTCACGGTTATCTCTCCGGCCGCGGGAGCGATCCTAGCCTGCGCGCTCATCGTCTCTGGCATCGTGGCACCCGCGCTTATCGCACGCTCGGTTCGGCTCGCTGAAACACAGGGGTCGCAGGCCCGCACCGATATCGCGGCAACGACACTCGCCGTGTTGGAAGGCGCCACGGAGCTGTCTGTCGCGGGTACACTCAACCACGCCAAGAGTTCACTCGCACGCTCCGAAACGCGCCTGTCCACCGCCCTCGCCCACTCGGCCAGGCTCTCCGCGCTAGCCCGAGGCCTCGACGTGTGTGCGATGGGCGCAGCCGTCATCGGCGCCCTCCTCATCGGCATCCCGCAGACCACGTCGGGCACGCTCGCTCAGGTACTCCTCGCGGTCATCGTCCTCATTCCGCTCTCGTCTTTCGAGGGGGTCGCCGAGCTTGCTCCCGCGGCTTCCCAGCTGGTGCGCAGCGCCCAGGCAGCACAGCGAATTTGCGCTCTGCTGGACGACGAGGTGCCCACCGAGCCCCACAGCATTCCGGAAGGCCCGACCGTGATCGAGGCACGCGACCTGGCGATCGGTTGGCCGGGCGGGCCGACCCTGGCGACCGGCATCTCTCTGACGCTGCGCCCCGGTTCCTCGCTCGCCGTCGTGGGTGCCTCCGGCATCGGAAAGACGACGCTGCTCGCAACCCTCACGGGCGTCATCCCACCCAAGTCGGGCGCAGCTCTCATCAACGGCGTACCAGCCTGGGGAGCGGACCGTGACCAACTCACCGCACACATCACGATGACGGCCGAGGACGCCCACGTCTTCGCAACCACCATCTACGAGAACCTCCGCGTGGCGCGTGCCTCGCTGACCCGAGACGAGGCCTCGGACCTGCTCACGCGGGCAGGCCTGGACGAGTGGATCGAATCCCTCCCCGAGGGGATCGACACGGTCATCGGTTCCGGGGGAACGACCGTATCGGGAGGCGAGCGTCGTCGACTCCTCATGGCGCGCGCACTGGCTGCCCCGGCTCCCGTTCTGGCAATCGACGAGGCCTCCGAGCACCTCGATGCGGCCACCGCAGACCGTCTCATGGAAACACTCCTCACGCCGTCTGCCGACCGCGCTACCCTGGTCGTCACGCACCGACTCAGCGCTCTCGACCAAGCCGACCATGTCCTCGTCTTGGCTGCCGACGAACCGGGCGGGTGTGCTCACGTCGCAGCACAGGGCACGCATGAGGACGTCACACGCACTCTCCCCGCCTACCAGTGGGCTCTCGAGCAGGAGGAACAATGAGCCACGAACGCACAGAATTCACGCTTCTCCAGGCGGCGCTCGACCTGACGAGTTCACTCGACCTGAAGTCGGGACTGCAGAACTTCGTTGATCAGGCCTGCGCGCTGACCTCGTCGCCGCACGCCACGATGTGCGTGCTCGACACCTGGGGCGCCACCACCCTGCGCCTGGAGCACCACGACTCCTACCCTGCCCCGCCCGTGCCCGAGTCACTGCCGACTGTCATCCCCGTCAACACACCGCTCCTCGTCAACTCCCCGCAGGACGCGCCCGACATTGATCTGCCCGCCTCCACCCCGCCCTTCCTCGGGGTCTCCGTCCTCGTGCATGAACAGGTCTACGGGCGCCTCTACCTGATGGGAAAGCCCGGCGGCTACACGGACGAGGACGCGGCCGTGGTCGCGGCCCTGGCCCCCGCCGCCGGCATCGCCGTCGAAAACGCGAACCTCTATGCGGACTCCAAGCGCACCGCCCGATGGATTAGCGCCTCCCAGTCCCTGACAACGACGATGCTGGAGGGCGCCGATGAGGAGGAAGCCCTCGAACTCATCGCCAAGACCGTGCGCGAAGTTTCCCACGCAGACACCGCGATCATCGTCCTGCAGTCCGTCGGTGACACGTGGGCCGCTGAAATCGTCGACGGCAAGAACGCCTCCAACCTGCTGGGTCTCGTTTTCCCGCCCGAAGGGCGCGCCATGAGCGTGTTGCACGAGGGTACCGGCATGATCGTCGACTCGATGTCACGGGCGCAGACGATGCGCCTGCCCGAACTCGCCGCCTTCGGGTCCGCGCTCTATGCTCCCCTGCGCTCCCGTGGTGTCTCCTCCGGCGTTCTCATTCTGCTGCGACAAATCGGTGCGCCTGAGTTCGACGCGTCAGAGCTATCCCTCGCTGAATCCTTGGCGTCTCAAGCCACCCTTGCGCTGGAGCTCGCATCCGCCCGCCACGCCCAGGACGTAGCCGCGCTGCTCGACGAGCGCGACCGCATCGGACGTGACCTGCACGACTTCGCCATCCAGCAGCTCTTCGCCACCGGCATGGCATTGGACGCAGCAAAGCAGAAAGTCGCCGCCGGGCAGGCCGATCCCTCATCCATCGAGGCGCTCATCGACACATCCCTCGCATCCATCGACGAGGCCGTCCGCCAGATCCGCACCATCGTGCACAACTTGCGCGAGCGTGACAAAGCGGTCGGTCTGGTTGAGCGTATTCGCCGCGAGTCCTCGCTCACCCGTTCCGCGCTGGGTTTTGCCCCCTCGCTCGTGATCACACTCGACGGACGCGCCATCAACTCCGACCTGGATAACGAGCTTATTGTTATCGATGAGTTCGATGGTCGCGTCGACCCCGACCTCTCCGACGACGTCGTGGCAATCGTGCGTGAAGGCCTGTCCAACATCGCCCGTCACGCCCATGCGACAGCAGCGACCGTGTGCGTCGACGTCTCCGGACAGGGAAAGACCGGACGCGTGCGCATCACAATCAACGACGACGGACGCGGCATCGACCCAGATCGGACGCGCAATTCGGGGCTGGCCAACATGGCCGAGCGCGCCCGACGCCACCACGGCAGCTTCGACGCGGACAGGGGCGACGGCGGTGTCGGCACGCAGATCCGTTGGATCGCCCCGCTCGAGGGCTAAGCTCATGCGGCCGCGACAATAACGGTGGGGGTGGATGTTCCGATTGGAACTCCACCCCCACCGCATGCGGACGAGAAACGCTATCTCTCGGCCGTCAACTGAGCGTCACCCCAGCCACTGACCACCGCTGGAGAATGTGTACCAGCGCCAGCCGATCCAGTGGCCACCCGTGTACATGTCGCCTCCGGTCCCGAAGTAGTACCAGATCCCACCGATCTGCTGCCATCCTGTGACCATCCGGCCCGAGGCATCAAAGTAGTACCAGGTACCTCCCATCGGCTTCCATCCGATCGTCATGGCACCACTGTCACCCATGAGGTACCAGTGCGAGCCCATCTGGAGCCATCCGGTGTGCATCGCGCCGGAGGGATCCAGGTAGTACCACGCGCCGCTCGTGTAGAGCCAGCCGGTCTTCATCGCGCCGTTGGCTGCGAAGAAGAACCACTTGTCTGCCACCATCTGCCAGCCTGTGGCCATCGCGCCGGTCTCGGGTGCCAGGTAGAACCAGGAACCCGACAGGTTCACCCAACCGGTTACCTGAGCGCCTGCACCGTTGTGGTAGCGCCACGCACCGTCCCAGTACACCCAACCCGTCAGCATGTAGCCGTTCTGGTCGAAGCGGTAGACGCGTCCGTCAAGGGTGAGGGTCTCGTTCTTGGCGTAGTCTCCACCGGTGATCTTCCACCACCAGCCGATGCCGTCGTTCATCCAGGTACCCACCGTGTGATCGGGTGCGGGTGCCGGATCGGGGGTCGGATCGGGTGCGGGTGCCGGATCGGGGGTCGGATCGGGCGTGGGTGCCGGATCCGGGGTCGGATCGGGCGTAGGTGCCGGATCCGGGGTCGGATCAGGGGCCGGTGTCGGCTCCTCCGCGAGAGCCAGGGTGACAAGCCCCGATTCGGTGACCCCAGCCTCGTTCATGGCCATGACACGGACGACAGAACCATTGCTCTCGCCGTCGATCGTGAGAGTCAGCTCAGGACCATTCTCATCTTCGACGATGGACCACGAGTCGGAACCTTCACGCTTGATCTGCCAGATAAGGGTCGGAGTCGGTGTTCCAGTGGCCTCGGCCTTGATCGTGACCTGCGTGCCTTCCTTAGCCGTCACGGTACGGAATGCGCCATCTCCGGAGATCTGCGCATCCTCCACCGGGTTGGCGGTGACGGTCAGTGGCTTGATGACCGGAGGCTCCTGATCATCGGGACCCGGCGTCGGGGTGGCGGCTGCGAAGGCTTCGACCTCCGCGAGCGCAAACTCGCCGAACTCGGTGGGCTGGATAACGCGGATGAAGCGTGCGTCGAAGCCCTCGAAGTCAACTGCGCTCGGGCGGCCTCCGACTCCCTCGACCTTGATCGCGTGGACGCCGTCAACCGCACCAGCGGTGGCCGGGTTGAAGGAGGCGTCAAGGCGCGTCGTGGAGGCGACCACCCAGAAGTCGTGCAGACGCTGGTCGCACGAGATTCCCTGGCAGTTGTCGGAAGACGAGCGGTTCCAGACGTTCACGACGCCGAGGGGGTGGTCCTCGCCGAGGTCGACCTCCCACCAGGGGTTGGCCTGCTTGCCGGTGTGGGCGACCGAGCCGTTGTCCCACACACCGTCCGTGTTGCCGTCAACGGCGCGCGAAGCGGTGCCTCCCCACCCAGTCGAGGACATGGTGGCCGTCTTGTTGAGGGCGAGGTTGTCACTGCCCTTGGTGACGGTGAGGGTCGCACGCGCCGAGGTCGTGGAGCCGTTGGCGTTCGTGGCGACGGCGTAGAACTGCGCTCCGTCATCCTCGAGTGTCGTCGTCAGGGTGTACATGGAGGTCGTGGCGTCCGGGATTGCCGTTCCCTCGGTCGCGCCCTTGGGGACGCGGTACCACTGGATAGTGGCGGCCGGGCGGCCCGAAGCGACGACCGTGAAGGTAGCGCTCTCCCCCGCCTTCACAGACACCGAGGAGGGATCCGTGGCAATGACCGGCGGCTGGGTGGCCGCGTTCTCGTCGTAGACATGTACGGTCGCGCTCACGGAACCCAGGCGAATCGGATCGGCGTAGTAAGCGGGATGTGCCAGCTCGAGGCGCAGAGGTGTCACCTTGCCGGGCTCAAGGACGAGGCCCTCACCAACTTCTCCGGCCTCGATCTGTGCACCGGCCACCTCAATGGACGTGGTCCCGAGGGTGATCTTGTAGGTCGTGGAGGCGTCGAAGTTGCCCGAGAACTTCAGGGTCAGGTCGGTGATGGCCTTATCCCCCTTGTTCACGAGGTAGGCATCGTAGGCCTGCGGACCGGAGTAGCGCATCGCTGAGGCCCGTCCGAAGAACTGCTCCGAGGAGATCGTCGCCCCATCGACGGCGGCCACCGTCTGCGTGGGAATGTACGTGGGAGTGCCGTCGAAGGTCACCTTGATGACGGGACGCAGGTTCGGCTCTGGATTCTCGCCCGACATGGTCACCGTGAGGGTGGTGCCGTCCTGGGAGAAGTCGAGGGCGCGGTCGGTGCCGTCCACTGTCACGGCGCTCACGTGGCCGCCGACGCTGGGAAGCGTCAGCGTCTTGCCGGGGCTCCACAGCTCGGGGAAGAAGTAGAGGTCGTTACCCTTGGTCATCACCTTGCCCCAGTTGGGGGCGGGGAACCACGTCGGGCGCGCTCCCGTGATGGCGTCGGGATGACGCGTCATCCACTGGCCGACCTCAGTGACGACGCCGGAATCGAAGGCATCAATCGTGCCGTCGCCCTTCGGGCCGACGTTGTAGGCAAACTGGCCGCCCGATGCGACCGTACCGATGAGGTTGTTGACCAGCTCGCGTTCCTTGTAGCTCTTCGCGCTCTCGTCGCGGTTCGCCCACGAGCAGTAGCCCCAGCAGGCCGGGTAGATCGAGCGAATCGATTCCCATGGGCCCATGTGGAAGTCCGTAGTCACCGAGTTGTCGCCGCCGACCTCGAAGTCACCGGCCTTGTTCCACACGCGAGAATTGACCATCGTCTCAGGCTGGAGTTCGTGGACCCACTGGGCCATGCGCTGAGACTGCTCGGCGGTGGGTCCACCCATATCGAACCACAGTTCGGCGATCGGTCCGTAGTTGGTGAGGAGCTCGGTGAGCTGGGGCTTGATGACGGTCGTCATCAGCTCTTCATCGATGGGGTTGACATTGCCGTAGGGCTCGGGGGTCTGCTTCGTCCAGTCGATGATCGAGAAGTAGAAGGCGAGCTTCACGTCGCGCTTGTTGCACTCGGTGGACAGCTCCTTCATCGGGTCTTTGCCGTAGTTGGACTGTTTGACGATGTTGTAGTCGGTCGTCTTCGTGTCCCACATGGCGAAGCCATCATGGTGCTTGGACGTGATCATCAGGTACTTCATGCCCGAGTCGTGGACCGTCTGACAGATCGCCGCAGCATCGAAGTTGGCGGCCAGGTCCTTGGCCTTGAGCAGGTAGTCCTCGGTGGGAATGTTCTCCCAGGCCTTGATCTGCTCGGGGTAGCCCATGCCCTGGCGGTGTCCGTTGTAGTAGCCGCCGTAGACGGAGTAAACGCCGAAGTGCATGAACATGCCGTACTGCAGTTCTTGCCACTTGGCGATCTTGGGGGTGGAGCTCAGTGGGACCGCTGCGGGGACGCCGGTAGGCGCTGGCGGCGCGTCGGCAAAAGTGGGGGCGCTCATGGGTGCGAGCACCAGTGCCGTAGCGACCGCACACCCGGCAAGCATTCGCTTGAGGTTCACGGGGTGTCCTTTCGAGGGGTAATGGTGGACAACAGTGTCCGTCCTCAACGGTGAGGATGAGGCGAACGTTACCCCACAGGGCTTTCCCATGAATCAGTTTGATAGTAGCTTTCTCACAAATCAGGGACTTCCCTGTTTAGGCGGAAACTAAAACGGTCATACAATTCATGCTTTTCCGCTGACAGATACGACAAGCGGGCCGGTTACCCCGACCCGCTTGTCGACCTCACTGCCCTCAGGGACGAGGCATTGGCTCAGTTACGCCACGCAGCAGCCCTCTGCCCGGCGACCCAAGCGGCAACCTGCGTACGACGCTGCAGTCCCATTTTGGACAGCAGCGACGTGATGTGGTTCTTGACGGTCTTCTCGGCGACACCGAGCTTTTCACCGATCTCACGGTTCGACAGACCATCACCGATCAGGTCCAGGACCTTACGCTCCGACGGCGTCAGGTCAGCGGTCGGGTCCTCGTGATCGACGCGCCGACGCGTGAGCGTACGCTCATCTAGCAGCACACGGCCATCCGCGACCGCCTTGATGACATCCGTAATCTCCGCTCCGCGCACAGTCTTCAGAATGTACGCGCGCGCTCCGGCTTCCAGGGACTCAGCCAGGGCCTCGTCGTCGTCGAAGGACGTCAAGACCACCGGAAGGATCTGCGGATGGGAGGCGCGCAGGCGATTCATAATGTCGATGCCTGTTCCGTCGGGCAGCTGCAGGTCGACAAGGATGACGTCGGGACGCACCAGATCAGCGCGACGCACGGCGTCAGCGACCGACCCGGCTTCAGCGACCACCTCAAGGGCTTCGTCTCGGTCGACGATCTCAGCGATGCCACGGCGAACGATCTCGTGATCGTCGACGATCATGACGCGCGTACGCGCAACGGTATTTTCACTCACGTGTCTGATTCTAACGGTCGGGAGGGCACACGCCCTCGGTGACTACTACTTATTACTGCTCCGGAGACAGTCGGCTCATCGCATCCTGCGCGGCCGCATTCTCCGCATGCTTCTTCGACGAGGCCTGCCCCGTCCCGAGTGCGTCCGAACGCCCGGAGACGAAGGCATGTGCCGTAAACACGCGCTGGTGATCCGGCCCCTCGCCCTCCACCTCGTAGGACACGTCGCCCAGGCCCTGCGCCTGCGCGTACTCGATGAGGATCGTCTTCCAGTCCTGGTGCTGCCCACGAGAGGGGGCATCCACGAGCAGGAAGCTCAGACGCTCCAAGATCACGCGACGGGCCTCCTCGAGGCCGCTCGTCAGGTAGGTCGCGCCGATGAGAGCCTCGAACGTGTCGGACAGGATGGAATCCTTGTCGCGTCCCCCGTGCGTGGATTCTCCCTTACCGAGAAAGACGAAGTCGCCCAGGTCAATGCGCCGAGCCGCTGCGGCCAGCGGCTGCTGCGAGACGGTTGCCGCGCGCATGCGCGACAGGTCGGACTCTGCGACGTCGGGGTACTGCTCGTAGAGCTTCTGCGCAATCACGATCGACAGCACCGAATCGCCCAGAAACTCGAGCCGCTCATTATTGGCGATGCCTCCGGCCTCGTTCGCGTAGGAACGATGCACGAGAGCGAGCTGCAACAGCGGGGGGTCAATGCGCGTCCCCCAGGCGTCGACGAGGGCGTCTGTGTCCGTGCGCGGGGGTACCGGTAGGTGCTTCGAACGGGCCATCACGAACGCTCCGACTCACTGTCCTCCCCCAGCAGGGACGCCAGGGAAGCCAGACGGGGATCAACAACGAAGTGCTCGTGATCCTCTGGCAGGTCGACCCACTTCTCGCCGCACACATCGCAGAGGCCCGCGCAGTCATCGCTGCACAGCGGGCGCGGGTCGACGAGAGGGACGATAGCGTCACGCAGCTGGGTCTCGATATCGATCGTGTCGCGCTCACCGATGACGAAGAGATCCTCTGCCTCTTCGTCATCATCGTCCGCAGACGCCAGGGCGGGGGCGCCTGGTTCGAAGTAGACCTCTTGGCTGAGTACATCGTGGTGTTCGCGCACCTCATCGAGGCAACGCACGCACTCGCCAACGAGGTCCACCGATGTTGCCAGCGAGACGAGCACACCGTCCTCGACACTGGTCATGTCCACGGAGATGTCCAGAGGCACGCCAGGTACGGCCGACATCGAGGGAGTCCCGAGGTCATCGGGGGTCACCCACACAAGGTCCTCATGCAAGGTGGATCCGAGGGCGCGAGGCAAACGCGCCAGGGAGAGAACCAGGGTCTTGTCACTCATTGGCCAGGTCCACATCTGTCACGCCAACGCCGCGGCGCTCGGCGATCGTCCGGCGGCCGGCATCCGTGCGGCGTGCCAGATCGGAGATGAGCTGCGCAAGCTCGTCGAGGGAGTTCGCCACATAGTCGTCGGCGCCCTCGCGCAGCGATGCCGCCGAGCGCTTCGCCTCGGACACGATCTCACGCGCGCGGTCCTCGGCCATGCGCACGATGTTCTCGGTGGAAACAATGCGCGCAGCCTGTGCGTTCGCGTCAGCGATCGTCGCCTCGGCATCCGAACGTGCCTGCGAGACGAGAGCAGTCGCCTCGTCGTCTGCCCGCGAACGCGTACGCTCGGCCTCTTCCTCGGCGTCGGCAATGATCTGTGCGGCACGCTCGTTGGCCTGGTCGAGGGTGGAGGATGCCCGCGAATTCGCCTCGGCGATGCGGGTTTCGGCTGCCGAGTCCGCGCGTCCCAGGACGGCGTCGGCATCGGCGACGACGGCATCGGCAGCAACGAGGTCTTCTGGCAGAGCCTCGCGCGCCTGATCGAGGAGGTCAAGCAACTCGGCCTTATTGATCATGATGGATGCGGACAGCGGGACTGTGCGCGAGGACTCAACGAGGTCCTCGATCTGATCGAGGGCGGCGATCACGGTGGAAGGACCGTAGACGGTTTCCTCGTTCCACTCGTCCTGCGTCTTGTTGTCGGGCGTGTCAGCCATGGCTGCCTCCTGCGTTCCACCGGGCATGATTCAGTCTCTATTGTCGGTCAGAAATCGCTCAACCGCTGGCGGGACATACCGAGAAATATCCTTTTTGAGTCCGAATAGCTCGCGGACAGCGCTCGATGAGACATGCGCGAGTGCGGGGCGGGTTGGAATCCACCATGTATCGATACCGCCGACCTCGTCGTTGAAGGCGGCCTGAGGAGCCTCATGATCAAGATCTATTGCCGAGCGCACCCCCTTGACAATGAGGGTGGCGCCCAAGCGCGAGGCCTCGTCCATCGTCGCACCTTCCAAGAGCACCACGTCGACGTTTCTCAGGTGGGTGGTGGCTTCCTCGATGAGAGCGACCCTGCGGTCGGTTGGAATGAGCCCGCGTTTGGCGGGGTTGATGCCGACGCCGATAATGAGCCGCTCAGCGATGGCGCAGGCGCGCTCGGCGACGTCGAGATGCCCATTCGTAAAGGGGTCAAAAGAGCCCGGGAACAGTGCGATCATTGCGCATCCTCCGCATGTGGCGACGAGGCCTCGGCCTCTCGGGGAGCATTCGTGTCATCCTGAGGATCTTCCTCGGGCAGAGGCGGACCCGCGAAATAGGCGACGGTTTCCCCCCACGTGCGCTGGTCTTCCAGGACGAGGAAGGACGGCCACGTGGGCGCGGGCGCACGGGTCGAGCGCTCAACGACGACGAGAGCATCGGGGCCGATCCAGGGGCCAAGGAGCGACAGGACGGCGGTCATGTCCGCCTCGGGAATGTCGTAGGGAGGGTCGATGAAAACAAGGTCAACGTCTCCGCACAGATCCTCGCCGGTGCGCGCAGCAAGATACGCACGAGCATCAGCTGTGACGACACGCGCAGGCAGACCGGTCGAGCGCACGTTGGCGGAGGCGACGCGCGCCGCCGCAGACGCTTTCTCGACGAGCGTTGCATGAGCGCTACCGCGCGAGAGCGCCTCGAGGCCGAGCGCACCCGTCCCGGCGTACAGATCCAGCACGACGGTCCCATTCAGGACGTTCATATGGTCGAGACGAGAGAAAAGCGCCTCGCGCACGCGCTCCGACGTGGGGCGTGTCCCGGACTTGGGCACGGCGAGGGTTCGTCCCTTGGCGCTACCTGCGACGATTCTGGTCATGCTCCTACCCTACCGGGCGCACCTCAGGAGCGTTGCATCCACTCGACCTGCCCTTCGGAGGCGCCGCGAAGGGCGCGCGCGAGGTCCGGATGATTGTCCAGCGTCGCGTCCGTCTCGAGGAGCGCATCGGCTGCTTCTTTGGCCACGCGGATGAGGGATTCATCGCGGCGAACGGAGAGGAACCGCAGGTGCGTGGCCTTGCCTGACTGCCCTGCACCCAGGACATCCCCCTCCTTACGCAAGCGCAGATCGGCCTCGGCCAGCTCGAAACCATCCGTCGTCTGCGCGAATGCCTGCAGCCGCGCGAGCCCGGCATCGGTGAGTTCATGCCGATGCATCGCGATACACAGGGAGGGCAGGGAGGAACGTCCGACGCGCCCACGCAGCTGGTGGAGCTGAGCGAGCCCGAATTGCTGGGAGTCGAGGATCACCATGAGGGTTGCCTCCGAGACGTCGACGCCGACCTCAATGACGGTCGTTGCGACGAGGAGCGGGGCGCGTCCGGCGGAAAAGTCCTCCATGATCTGGGCTTTCATGGGCGCCGGCGTGCGCCCCGTGAGCTCATGGATGGCCACTCCCGCGAGCGCCGGGTGGGATCGGAGGTAGGCGGCAACCTCGCTGACGGATGCCAGTGGGCGCGCGTGCTCCTCGTCGGCATCGCTCACCTCGTCGGTGGCGTCGATACGCGGGCAGACGACGTAGACGCGCCGCCCCTGCGCGATCTCCTCGGCGGCTCTCGCCCATGTGCGCTCCACCCACGCGGCGTTTGCTGCGTCCGCGAGGTAGGTGGCCACGGGCGTACGGCCGCGGGGCATACCGCTCATGCGGGTTTCGTCCAGGTCCCCGAACACGGTCATGGCGATTGTGCGTGGGATCGGCGTCGCAGTCATCACCAGTTCATGGACGCTGCGCCCATCCTCGCGGGCTCGACGGAGCGTGGCACGCTGCTCGACGCCGAAGCGGTGCTGCTCGTCGACGACGACGAGAGCGAGGTCGGAAAAACGCACAGATTCCTGGAAGAGTGCGTGCGTGCCCACAACGATGAGCGGCTGCGCAGAATTCATGGCCGCTTGGATCTCTCGGCGGGCAGCCGGCGTCGTTGAGCCGGTCAGGAGACGCACATCGGGGGCTTCTTCTCCCAGGGGTGCGAGGAGGGCCCGCAGGGACGCCGTGTGCTGCTCGGCCAGGACCTCCGTCGGGGCGACGAGGGCGCCCTGGTGGCCCGCCGCAACGACCTGCAGGAAGGACATGAGCGCGACGACTGTTTTACCCGAACCGACATCCCCCTGGAGGAGGCGCTGCATCGGGGTCTCGCGCTCGAGGTCGGCGCTGATCTGCGCGACAGCGTCCTCCTGAGAATCGGTGAGCTGGAAGGGCAGACAGTCGCGGAATCGCTCGACGAGCCTGGCACCCTGGGGGGAGGCAACCGCCGGTGTCGCGCGTGCGCCACGCCGACGCATCGCGAGCCCCACCTGTAGGACAAACGCCTCCGTGAAGGCCAGTGCGCGGCGAGCCTGCTGGTAGTCCTCGTCCGTCTGCGGCTGATGCAGGCGACGAAGGCTGCGCGCATAGGCGGGAATGTCGACGCGATCGCGCACCGCGGCGGGAACCACGTCGGGCACGTCCGCATCGTCGAGGTGATCCAGGACCATGCCGACGGCACGGGCAATCGCCCACGAGGCGAGTGATCCCGTCGCCGGATAGATCGGGATGGGCCGGGAGGCGATTCGCTCGATGTCTTCCCCGTCGACGCCTTCGAAGGATGGGTGGGTGAGTTGAAGTTTGCCGCGGTATGCTCCTATTTTCCCGGCAAACAGGAAGGATTGTCCGGGGGTGAGAATCCGCTCGATCGGTGCGAGCTTGTACTGGTTTTTCGCGAAAAAGGTGGCGGACAGGAACTGAATGCCGTCCGTGAGGGTGACCTCCAGGCGAACGCCCGATCCGGAGCGGTTAGCGATCAGATGCGCCGACGCGACCTCTGCGAGGATCGTGGCGTCCTCCCCCTCTCGCAGGGAAGACAGCGGGGTGAGGCGGCCCCAGTGGTAGTACCTGCGAGGCGCCACCATGAGTAGGTCGCCCACGGTCACAACACCGGCGCCCGTCAGCGCTTTCGCCGTCTTCTTCGGCAGGCGCAGGGACAGAGGGATATCGAGCGCACTCACAGCGGACACCCGGCGACGAGGCTCGGTCCGCTCTGTCCACCATCCCAGGTCTCCAGGTCGATCGATGAGGAGGCGTCACGCGTGGAGAGCAGCTGGCGCACCGTCGCGACCGTGTAGGGGCCGTCATCATCGCGAGAGACGAGCAGTCGCCACGACTGCCCTCCCCCACGCGCTGCCTCAGCCAGGGCCTCGGCGATTCCTTCGGGATCCCCGTCCAGCGGTAGCTGGGCGGTCGTCCACGTCGACAGCGCGTCGTGGGCGCCGTCACGCAGCATCCGCGCGAGCGTCGGAGCCGCCGCGAGGCCCCCTGGCTGCGGGACAAAAAGCGGGGCACACGCGCGGGCGACCGCGAGGACTCCGAGATCATCACTGCTGGCTGCCCGCAGGATCGCGGGCACTCCGGGCGCCGGAGCGGGAAGGACAGAGGCAACGGTACCGACCAGCGCGGCGCTGGCCTCGTCGCAGGGCGCAACGAGCGTCACGCCGGTACGCGAACTGGCCGCCGAGACGATACCGGCAGCATCACTCGAGTTCAGGTCGAGGAAAACGACGGCTCCTGCGCGTGCGAGTTCTTCGACGAGGCCGGGGGCACGGGTGCATGCGATGACTCGTGCGCGCTCGACTCGGCGCATCGGGCGACGCTGGAGGAGACGCACGCCGCGGTGGCTCAGCCCCTCATCCGCCAGCTCGTCGATGCCGATCTGGGCATCGGGGCGAGCATCAGACACCTGAAAGCGAATGACCTGCCCGGACGTGGGGTGCGCAGCCAGCGGTGCGGAAGTATCCACGTGCAGACGCCACTCCCCCATTCCAAACAGATCCACACGGCCCACGTAGGAGAGGCGCGCACCGAGTCCTCCCAGGCGCACAAGCAGCCCACGCAGGTCATCTTCGGTACCCTCCAGGATGATGTCGACCGTGAAATCACGGCCGGGCGGGGGCGAGGCAGCCTCCGGCGCGCGCGAGTGGCGCTCCGCGAGGTCAGCGAGCATCGCGGTAAAGGACTGCAAGATGCCGGCGTCGTCACGCATGGCAGCATCGATGCACGCGAGCACCAGAGCAATGAACGCACCGCCCGGATCGATACGACCCGTCGATTCATTCGTCGCTTCGATCAAGCCAATCTGAGCCTGGCTCGAAAAGCGGGAGAAGACGTCTTCGACCTCAGGAAGCGTATCGCCCATGTCCACGAGCTCGCGAACGGCACCACTGAGCATCTCAACGAGCGCATCCGACCATTCGATCGACGAGGCCACAGGTGTCAAGGAGGCCGCCAGCATGCGGCGGGCCGCGAGCGACGTCACCTGGTGCTCATCCGCCAGGGCACCGGCCCACGCCTCAAACAAAGCGCCCAGTGCGAGACCACTGTGCCCGATACCCCGGCGGATAATCGTCTCCACGCCAGCTTCGAGAGCCACGCGCAGGTGGGCGCGCGGCTCCAGGGAGTCCATCGCTGCAGCGAGCGCAGCCATCGTCGCCGCCGCGTTCGTCCCCGTATCGCAGTCCGCCCCGTCCCATCCATCCAGGTCATCGAGGAAAGGCGCGAGTCTCGCTGCCTCCTCGGCACCGGCACGACAGGCCTCGATGATGACCGCTGCATTGAGCTCCATGACTCCCCTTTCCTCCCCGTCCTATTCTCCCCGCGAGGGTTGCTGTGTGCGACCTGACACGACCGATCACGCGTGCGACTTGTTGAAAGCGCGCATCATCCGCTATTCTGTCATGGTTGCCTTCGGTTCAAGCACCGGAGGATGCGTTCCCCGCGACCGTGGGGAGCCAAAGACTGAACTGGAAGACATACCGAGGAGAACATCGTGGCTGCCGTTTGTGACGTGTGCGGTAAGGGACCCGGCTTCGGCAAGAGCGTGTCGCACTCGCACGTTCGCACCAACCGCCGGTGGAATCCGAACATTCAGCGCGTTCGCGCCCTGGTCAATGGGACGCCCAAGCGCCTGAACGTCTGCACCAAGTGCCTGAAGTCCGACAAGGTCGCCCGCGCGATCTGAGTCGACGACGCTGACGTAACGCTGGAGGGGCGAGCCGCTTGGCTCGCCCCTCCAGCGTTTATTCGCTTACTGCCTCAGCTGCGCGCATCCCCCTGAATGAACGTGGATGAACGCCCGCGACGCTTAGTCGCGGGCGTTCATTGTCCTCCATGGGGCACAGAGGCTCTACCGAATACCCAGCGCGGCCGCTACAGGAGTCCCGCAGCCAAGTCCAGCGGCGTCCCGAAACGATGATTCGTGATCGACACGGCCTGTTCTCGCAGGAAGGGCAGCAGTTCCGTATGCGGGCACGGCGTCACTGCTCCCGTGTACAGCGCGACGTCGGGGCTTCCCGCGCTTACGCGACTTGCGCGTTCCCAACGATCCTGCGAGGACTCCTCGCGCGGGCCGAGAACACGTACGCGCATCCCCAAACCACCCGAGTTCGCCACGAGTGTCAGGCGAGAATCCCACGAGGCCTCATCCTCAACCGTCACCTCCATATCCAGGGACTCGAGAAGGTCCGCCACGGAGGGAGGAAGTGCGTCGGCAAGGGACAGGCCGATCGGCCCGCCCGCCAGAACACCCGCCGCCAACACACGGACCGTGTCTACGAGGGTGGTTCCACTGCCCGCTCGCACGAGAACCGGAGTGGGGCGGTAGCGCAGGATATTGCGCTCGCACGCCAGGGAGGTGACGTCACGGCCAACTCCGTAAGCGCATGCCCACGCAGCTGCGTCGTTTGCGACGGCGCTCCTGAGCTCTGCCGCCTCATCGGCGCTCAGGTGTGAACTCACCGCATGGCACAGTGCACGAACACTCGGGGCAAGCTGTGCGGTGTCCGTGGTGCTCTCCCCCACGGCCGCCTCGCGGGCTGCTTCAACCTCCCCGAGGCCCAGCAGGTACGAGGGACCGCCTGCTTTCGTGGTCGATCCGATGGCGGAGCGTTTCCATCCGCCAAAAGGCTGACGGCGAACGATCGCGCCGGTGATGCCACGGTTGACGTAGAGGTTTCCGGCCTCAATGCCTTCCAGCCACATCGCTAGTTCCTCGGTGTCGAGGGTGTGCAGGCCGGAGGTCAGGCCGTAGTCGACGTCGTTGACGGCCGCGATGGCTTCCTCAAGTGTATCGACACGCATGACGCCGAGGACGGGCGCGAAGTATTCCGTCAGATGGAACTCGCTGCCGGGAACCACACCCGCACGGATACCCGGGGTCCAGAGCCCATCACCCAGGTAGCGCGGCTTGAGCACCCAGTGCTCGCCCTCTCCCAGGGTGGTCAGGCCTCGCACGGCCTTCTCATCGTCAGGCACGACGACGGGACCGACCTGCGAATCGAGGGACGCCGGCAGTCCCACACGCAGCGACGCGGCCGCATCGACGAGCTGACGCGCGATACGTGAGGAGCGTCCCGCCGAACCCACGAGGATCAGCAGAGACGAAGCAGAGCACTTTTGCCCCGCGTGCGCGAAAGCCGAGTGCACGATGTCGCGCACCGCCAGATCGGGATCCGCCGACGGGGTCACGATAATGGCATTCTTGCCACTCGTCTCCCCCAGCAGGTGCATGTCGGGCTTCCAAGAACGGAAAAGACGAGCCGTGTCGTACGATCCGGTCAGCACGACGCGGTCGACACCCTCGTGGGTCACGAGATAGCGCGACACGTCCCCATCGTCGAGCGGGGCGAGTACCACCAGGTCTCGAGGGACCCCGGCCTCGTGAAAGGCCGCGACGAGCTCAGCCGCGCAACGCTTAGCTGGCGGGGCGGGCTTCAGAATGACCGCGCTACCAGCCGCGAGCGCCGCGGCGACACCACCAACGGGAATGGCCACGGGGAAATTCCACGGGGAGGCAACGACAGTGACATCGACGGGCACGAATCGCGCCCCCGCCATGTACGCCTCATCGGTGAGCTGCAACGACGCATCCGCATAGTGGTGACAGAAGTCGACCGCTTCGCTCACCTCCGGGTCCGCCTGATCGATGGTCTTGCCGGCCTCGGATCCGGCGACCTCGATGAGCTCGCCCCTGCGCGCTGCGAGAACGTCGCCGACGCGATGCAGCGTGGCAGCCCTCTCCTCAGGGGTGCGCGACTGCCAGGAGTGAGCAGCGCGGCTGGCGGACTCGACAAGCGCATCGATAGCCTCGTTCGTGGCCAGCGACTGCACTCCGGCACGCACAGCCTCCACACCCCGCGTCGAGGCCGGAATCACCGCGGCGATGTCGCGCGCCCACTGGCGGTTTGCTGCCAGAGCGGGATCAGAATCTGCCTCGGATACGAACGGGCGATGCGCGCGCTCAGCCAGGCTCCCCTGCTCTGGCGCCACCCCGGCCTCGCGCTCAGACAGACGGTTCTGGCGGCGGTTCGCAACGGGAACGGGCGCATCCGGATCGACGTTGGACAGTGCGGCGAGGAAGCGGTCGCGTTCGCGGGCGAAGATATCCTCGTTTGCGGCAATATCGAAGACCCCGGACATAAAGTTCTCGGGCGCCGCGTTTTCCTCAAGGCGGCGCACCAGGTAGGAGATGGCGACGTCGAACTCACGGGGGTTGACGACCGGGACGTACAGGAGGAGAGAACCGACATCACGGCGCACGACCTCCTGGATGCCGGTTGCCATGCCCGAGAGCATCTCAAACTCGACGCTGTCCTCGACGCCGCGCGCAGCGCGCAGCTCGTAGGCGAAAGCAATGTCGAAGATGTTTTGTCCGGCCACTCCCAGTCGGATCGCTCGCGTCCGTTCCGGAGTCATCGCCCAGCTGAGCATGCGCTTGTAATTCGTATCTGTGGCCTGCTTGGAGGGCCAGGTTGTCAGCTCCCAGCCGTGAATTTCCGCGTCCACCTTCTCCATGGACAGGTTCGCGCCCTTGACGATACGGACCTTGATGCGCGAGCCGCCCGCGTCCACGCGCGCACGCGCCCACTCCTGGAGGCGTTGGAGGGCACCGAGAGAATCGGGCAGGTATGCCTGGAGGACAATGCCCGCCTCGTAACCGCGCATATCCGGCTGGTCGAGAATCGCGGTGAAGACAGCAATCGTCAGGTCGAGATCCTTGTAGTCCTCCATGTCGAGGTTGAGGAAGGTCCCGTTGTCGCGGGCAAGGCGGTAGAGGGGCAGGAGAGCACTCACGCCGTGGTCGACGACTTCCTCGAAGCCCCAGGGGTTGTGGGGTCCTGTCACGGCAGATACCTTGATGGAGACGTAATCGACGTCCTCGCGGGTCACGAGGCGTGAGACCTCGGCCAGGCGATGGGCCGCTTCCTTCTCACCAAGAACCGCCTCGCCGAGGAGGTTCACGTTCAGACGATGACCGCCTGCGCGCAGGCGCGCGAGCGCAGGGCCGAGGCCCTTGTCGGTCGCATCGACGACGAGATCACCAACGATCTCGCGGAAGACACGTCGCGCCACCGTCGTGACAGTGCGGGGCGCGAGGCGCGAGGCGGTTGACCCGAGGCCCATCGCCGCGGCCAATGCGGGCGGAAGAAAGTCCTTGCGCCCCGCCGACAGACGCTTCAACGCCGCGCTGGCCACGTCCAGATCCACGGGACGCACGACGTCGTCAACGAATCGAGTGGTGAACGTCAGACCGTCCGGGTCGGACAGGATTCGGGACAGGAGCTTGGCCGATTGCGGCGTCGGCTCGTGGGCCGACTCATCAGCCCAGCGGCGGGCTCGAACGATCGCTCTCTCCCCCAGCGCCCACAGATCATCGGGGCAGCGTCGAGCGTTGGAATCGGGGTGGGGCGGGGTGGGAACGGCGGTGTTCGTCATGCGTAGACCTCCAGGCGTGGATGAGCGACGGATTCTCCGCGTCACGTGCAGCGGCTTCGCTGGACACGTTCGGCAAAACTCCCGACATCGTGAAGTATGCTGGTTTGTCCATGCTAACCCTTCTCAGGGTTCTCCGTGTCACCAGCGCATGACCATAATACGCGCAACAAGGGACCTAAGCCCCAACTCGCAAAAAACAGCCGCAAACCCTCATCATCTGTGCTGCTTTTCACAACACGGCGCCTCCTGTGCGGAGGCTCCCTGGCCTCGTTCACGAACGAATGAGCCAGCGTACCTTCACGTCGTCAACCACACCAGCCATCACCTCGTGCATATTGAATTCGCGCCCACCATCCGCGCGCGAACACAACCACTGCACCTGAAGACCATCGGAGAGCGCAACAAGTTTCCGTGCGATCTGCTCACTGGGTGCATCGGCGCGAACCTCACCACGCACCTTGCCGTGCTCAATCGCATCAATCAGGTAGCGAATAGCATCGAGCAGATGATGACGGAACCACGGATGAGCCTGATGCTGCGCATCGATCACAGCAGCCGACATCGCCGTGTACAGGGCGACACCATCGGGATGACGTTGGTTATGCGCAACCATATCCACCCACGCATCAAGCGCGGCCTCCGCACCCTCCTCAGCGCGCGGAAGACGACTAACAATCCGACGATCACGCTCATCAAGGACAGCCGCGAGGAGCTGATCCTTCGACGCGTAGTGATGCAACAGGCCAGCCTTGGAAATATCGGCTGCGCGCGCAATATCCGCCAGCGACGTCGCAACAAAACCACGCGTGGAGAAAAGGATCAACGCCTCCGCGAGGATACGCGCCTTTTTATCCTCACTGCCGGCCTTCGGTCGACCGGGCTTGCGCGTCTTCATTGCCTGGGCCTCATTGCTCATGCGGCTGCTCCAGATTCGGTGTGACAGGGTTACCAAAAACCCATCATAGCGCGCAACCGCCGCTACGACACCGGGTATGCGAACTTCTTTCGCCGAGTCCGCATACCCGGTGCACACATGGCGTGAATACGGGCCTCAGTAGCCGAATCGCACCTCGAACTGCGGCTTACCCGACGCGTCCAATTCAAGCTTGCCATTCTTGTCGGTCTTCACCGTGGCCGTCACCCGAGACGTGACATCATGCTGCTTATCCCAGCTCTCCATGCCCTGGATCGTAAACGTCGCTTCGCCGGTGTACTCGCCACCCTCGTCCGTCGTCGCCTTCATCGCTGTGGGCATCGTCTTGACCTGCAAGAGAGCCAGCGTCCGAGACTGAACCGCCATCGGACAGGCAGTATCGATATTGCCCGGAACGGTCGCACACGAGTTCGTGAGCGCAGCCGCAGCCTCGAGCGCGGCGGCGGCCATCTTGTCGTTATACGTGCCCGTCAGCTCAACCGTGCCACCGTATGTCGAGCTGTCGTACCCGGTCGCAGCCTTGACGGACAGAGTCTTGGGTGCCGCATCAATGTAATCCCCTGTCTCCTCCGGGGTGAACGTGTAGACGCCGGGGTAGAGCACGAGAGAGCTGCTGGATCCCTCCTTGAGCGTCGCAATCGAGAGCTTTTCTCCGCCGATCGAGAATGCCGTAACATTGTCCGCCTCCACATCGACGCGGGCAACCATCGCATCCTGGATCTTCCAGTTCTTCAGCAGGCCAAACGTCTTCTTCGCCTGGCTCACACGGAAGGAACGGGTGAAGCGTTCGCCATCGAGGCGCATCGTCGCCGTCACGACGCGTTCCTTCGCGTGCTCCGCATCGTCGACAGTCACATCCTCAATTTCGATGCGGGCGCTCGCCGAGGCCATGACCTGGTCAGAGAGGAATCCGCGCTGGTCATTGGGCAGACCAGGATCAACCATGGCAGTTGCTGCGCTCGCCTTCCCTTCCGCGAGGAGACCGAGATACTGGCGGACCTGTGCTTCGGGTGTACGTGTCCAGTTCGCGATCGTCAGGGCGACGGCTGCGACAACCACGAGGACGACGAGGGCCACAACGCTGATCGCGATGCGCTTGATACGTCGGCGGCTCTTGGCGGACATCGGGGTGAAGGTCACGCCCGTCTGGGGCACGACGGGCGCCTGAGCGGTGGCGTACTGGGGGTTGGCAGGGGCAGGAGGAGGGGTCAGGTTGTCCGAGGGGGCCGGGGGTGGGGGCACCATTCCCTGATTCGCGTCGTACTGCTCCTGAGCCATCGCTTGCTCCTCACTCTTGTCCGCGCTGATGGAATACCCCTGAGACGGTCATGCTCACGCCGGAAGCCGCACCAAAGGCGTTAAATTTTCTCACACGGTATTTATTTCATCAACCGAATAATCAGCGTGCGGGCACGTGGTGGACACGCATCATTCCCCCTCCGCGGAGGGGGATGTGCGAGAGATAGACGTCCCATTCACGCCCGCAAGCTCGGGCATGGGGCTCTTCGAATCATCGCAACCTCGGCGGCCGATTCACCGCTTCCGCATGGTCACTGTGACGTTCGGTTTCCCATCGATGTCAACCTCGGGAACACCATCCGCGCTCATAGCAACCGTCGCCTCCACTCGGACCGTCAGGTCGTGGGAGGAGCCATCCTGGTAACGGAAGACAGCATCTTCGGCCTCATATATCCCGTCCTCGGTAGCGCTGGTCAGCACCTGCGGTACATTCAGCAGCTCAATGGCGGTCACCGCCGAGGTACGTAACTCAGATGGGCACGAGGGGTGCATGTTCTTGCCCAGCGTCGCACAATCCTCGACCTTTTTCTGCACAGCACTCAAGACATCGTTCCTGAGCGCGCTCGTCAGCTGGCCATCCAGGGACACCGATGTCGTTTCATAGGCCGAGGCATGCGCCCCATTCTCCACAACTACCTGAGTAGCCGGGGCATTCACGTACGGCCCAAGACCTTCCGGCTGAAAAGTGTAGACACCCGGAAAGAATAGATATTCAACTGGGGCAGCGTCAGGCGATCCGACTCTCGCTGAAACACTCCCAACGCTAAAGGACGGCACGCGCACTCCTGAGACGGGAACCTTGACGAAGAGGCCATCGCGTATCTTCCACACGGACGAGTCTCCCTCTTCCTTACTCCGTCGCTCCACCGAAAAGGTATGGGTAAAACGATCACCGTTCAGGCGTAGCGTTGCCGTTACTTCCTTCGTGTTGATACCACCAGTGGAATAGGTCGGTTTGCTGACCGATTCAACGACAATCCGAGATGAGGCTGCCGTCAACACCTCATTCGTGAGAAAGAGACGCTGTTCGTTCGGAATGCCAGGGTCGACCATCGCGAGCGCGCCCGCTGCATCCCCCTCGGCTAGGTAGCTGAGATATCGACGCACCTCACCATCGGGGGTCCCTTCGACGCGCTCGATCACCCATACGAAGGGAGTGAGAGCGAAACTGAGGGCGAAGAGCGCAACAATTCCGAGAAATATCTTCGCCTTCTTGCGTCGTTTGGGTTCCATCGCCCGGTATGCAGCAAACAACTCTCCGGCGGTCCCGCGGTTGGGTCCACCACCGGGTACGGCACCCGGCACGCCAAACTGCGGCACGGCCTTTTTTCTCTGCATTGAGAACGCCCCTACATGCTCGGTAACTACTTCGTAGGGTTAGCGTACGTCATCACTGTCTCTCGCACAAAGAAACGCTGTGGGCTGTGTGTCCTTCCAAAGCGGAGACGACCTCGATGGCCTCCGACAGTCAGTTAGTTGAAGCGCACCGTCGTGTTTTCGGTGGCGGAGGTACCTGTCCCATCAATGGCGACGACCGTCTGGGGGTCGACAATGCCTCCATCACGTCGACCTTCGGGCGTCAGGGTGTAGACACCGGGGAAGAAGTAGTACTCCTGCCAACCTGTCGACAGCGGCTCGACGCCCGCGGAATCACCGGTCACGCTAAATCCGGGGACTCCATCGCCCGTCACGGCCACGTGCACCAACAGATCGTCGAACAAGTACCACTCCTCCGGACGGTCCTTCGTCGGCTTATGGTGATAGACGGTGAAATCATGGGTGATACGCTCGCCGTTCACGCTCATCGTCGCCCGTACCGTCGCGCGGGAGACCACGCTCCATTTACTGGTCAGGCTTTCGACCGATTCAATGGCGATACGAGAGTCCGAGGCGGACAGGACATCATTCGTCAGGAAACGCTTCTCGCGATCTGTCATCGGCCTCGTGAGCATCCCAAGCGCTGATTCCGCGTCCCCATCGGCGAGGTAGGTCAAGTACTGCCGCACGGTGTCCTCGGGGTTTGTGCGAGGCATATCCATCAGATGAACAACGCCGAGAACGAGCAGGCCGACCACAACCATAGCGATCACCCACACCTTGTTATCGCGCCTGCGTTGCATCTCCGTCAAGGCGGGAGGCGGGGCACTCATCCTGTGGCCAACGTTGGCGCCGTACGATTCCATCGGTTCTCCTCACTGTGCCATTGTCGCCGATTTGCGCCTCTCAGAGAGCGCAAGACTCAACGGTTGCAAACTCTGCAATTGTCCCATGAGCGTCGCGGCACCTCAAGGCCTCTCACTAGCGGGCGAAGGACACCCTAAAGTCAGGCTTGCCGTCCTGATCGAGCTTCAGGAGCCCGTCACTGTCGAACTGCACATCGAGAATCAGCACGGTATCCACGTCGCGAGTCCCCTCCATGTAGTACTTATTTGAGTACGTCGCTGTGAAGGTGACGTGCCCCTGGAAAGCTCCCGGGTCTGTCTTCAGCGGCTCCATGGATGTGGGCATCGTTTTCACCGAGATCGCGGTGAGCGCATCGCTCTGAATCGCAAAGGGACACACGGAGTTCTGATTGCCCGGGATAGATGCGCACGAGTCAACGATCTTCGTGCCGGCCTCGAGCGCCGCGTCCTTCAGATTATTGTTGTAGGTGGCCAGCAGGGATACATCGCTCGCATCGCCGTCGGTATTCGTACGATGGACGACATCGAGCACGGCAACGGTCACAGGAGTTGAATCGACGTACTCACTCGGCGCGACCGGCGTGAACGTGTACACGCCCGGGTAGAAGAAAAAGGTCGCGCCCTCCCCGGTGACCTGCTTCTTCGGAGCATCGGCACTTTCGTCACCGACGGTGAATTGGGCGTATCCCTGAGCATCGACGCTCACCTGGGTGACCAGAGCATCCTTGACCTGCCAGTTGTCCAGAACGCCCATCGTGGGCTTCGCTTTCGTCACGGTGAACTGGTGCGTGAAACGCTCACCGTTGACCTGCATGGTCGCGGTCACCGAACGCGTACTCGACTCATCATTCCTATCGGCAACGACATCTTCAATGACCAAGCGAGACTGAGCCGAGGCCATGACACCGTCAGTGAGGAAGGTTCGCTGATCGTTCGCAACGCCCGGGTCGACCATCGCAGTTGCGGCGCTGGCATTGCCTGCCGCCAGCAGATCCAGATACTGACGCACCTGCGCCTCGGGGGTGCGCGAACTATTGGCCACCTTGATCGCAACCACGCCAGCGACCACCAGGACGAGGAGGACACCGATCACAATCCCTATCGCCATCGCGCGCTTCTTGCCCCGGCCAGGCGTGGGAGCTGAAGCAGCGGCTGTCTCATTGCGCATCGACTGGTCACACTCCGCCGGGATTGCAGGCGAAACCGCAATCGGAGCGCCCATCGGTTCATTTTTCTCAGTGCCCATCATGTGCTCCTCACACCCATTGACAATCCATGACCGAGCCAGCAGCACACCTCGTATGCCCGGACAATCGGCCATTCAGGCGTGCTCAGTATCACGCCACAAATGCCCATAGTCAAAGAGCGATCACATGACGGATGCGCCGTGCCCACCCACAACGGACGGACACGGCGCAGGAAGCTCACGAGGTGTGCGTGTTAGCGCGTAAAACCTACCGTGAAGTCTGGCTTCCCATCCTTATCCAGAATGAGCACATCGTTGTCATCCAGCTGCGCGACGATCTCTATCTTGGCTTCAACGTCGCGAGTACCCTCCATGTAGTACTTGTTCGAGTACGTTGCCGTGAAGGTGACAGCAGCCCGGAAGAATGTCGGCTGATCCGGAGATACCGGCCCGAGGGCCTTCGGCATGGCACCGGAGACCGCGGTGACCGCATCGCTCTGAATTGCGAAGGGACACACCGAGTTCTGGTTGCCCGGGATGGACGCGCACGAGTCGACGGCCTCCTTGCCAGCATCGAGCGCTGCCGCCGTGAGCTTAGTGTTGTAGGTGGCTGTCATCGAGACAGAGGTACCGTCTCCGCTCCACGTATCACCGAGGATCGACACGGTTTCCGGGTTGGATTCGGCATACTCGCTCAGTGCGACCGGTGTGAACGTGTAGACGCCCGGGTAGAAGAGGAAGGTCGCATCGTCGCCGTCCTGGCCCGTCCGATGGGCGTCGGCACTCACGTCGCCGACGGTGAATTGGTTGTACCCGCGAGCGTCGACGCTCACCTTGGATACCAGAGCATCCTTGACCTGCCAGTTGTCCAGAACGCCCATCGTGGGCTTCGCTTTCGTCACCGTGAACTCGTGAACGAAACGCTCACCGTTGACCTGCATGGTCGCGGTCACCGTACGCGTATCAGACTCGCCCCTCTTTCCGTCGTTCTCGTCCACGCCAGCGCTGATGTCCTCAACAACCAGCAGCGACTGAGCCGACGACATCACCGAGTCCGTCAAAAATACGCGCTCGTCGTTGGCTACGCCCGGGTCGACCATCGCAGTTGCGGCGCTGGCATTGCCCGCCGCCAGCAGATCCAGATACTGACGCACCTGTGCCTCGGGGGTGCGCGAACTATTGGCCACCTTGACCCCAATCACGCCAGCGATCACCAGCACAGCGAGAACACCGACGAGGATCCCGATTAGTTTGACGCGTTTCTTACTCGCCGGAGACATCGGCGTGAAAGCAACGCCACCGCCGCCAGAGACCGAAGGATTCACCCCCGCATGCCCCGCCTGTGGAACCGGAATCGGCGCATCCATCGGTTCATTATTCTCAGTGCCCATCATGTGCTCCTCACACCCATTGACAATCCATGACCGAGCCAGCAGCACACCTCGTATGCCCGGACAATCGGCCATTCAGGCGTGCTCAGTATCACGCCACAAATGCCCATAGTCAAAGAGCGATCACATGACGGATGCGCCGTGTCCACCCGCAGCGGACGAACACGGCGCATTAAGCAGGCTGTCAGGCGTCGGCGTCAGCCTCGACGACGGGCAGTGCCTTCGTCGGCGGCACGCATGCGTCCCCCGCCAGCGCCGGGAGGGATAGGCCGGCGGTCGCCGGTATCTCCTCCGACGACTCCGCGAGCTTGCGCGCCACGCGCGACATCGGTTGAGACGAGGCCTCGTAGCCTTCGGTCGTTCGGTTCATCCTCACGCTCTTCCTCTTGCTTTCCTGTGCTGAGCATGCAAGCATTCGGCGCCCCAGTTACTCAGCGGTCCACATCACACTAGTCTACGGAATCAGCCTGGAAATGGTCCCACGCCCCGCGCAGGACCTCGCCATCGAACATCGCGCAGGGATCCTCGCCCGACTCGCATGAGCGAGCTCGACCGATCGCTCGGAAGCCTTCCGGCAGCGCCACGTCTGGCGGGAACGCAGCGATCATGCCGTGTTCCTCTCCTCCTTGAAGCACCCACCACACGGGATCTGCTTGGCAGATGCGCGCCGGAGTCTGCAGATGCCAGGCCTCTTGCTCGATCGCTGGCCGATCGAACTCAATAACGACTCCCGAGGCCTTGGCGATGCGCGCGGCGTCCGTGGCGGGCCCATCCGACAGGTCCATCATGGCCCGCGCACCCGCAGCCGCGGCCGCAACGCCCGACCCAAGAGGGGGCGACGGTGCGCGGTACGTGTCGACGAAGGGGGCCAGATCGCCGAGCTGCTCAACTCCTCGTGACGAGGGATCGACGTGCCCACCTTCGAGCAGATCGAGCCCGGCGTAGGAGTAGCCGAGAGTGCCGCTGACCGCGATGACGTCACCGGGGCGCGCGCCGTCACGTCGTACCACCGGCCCCGGGCAATAGCCAAACGCGGTAATGGAGATGACGAGCTTCTCCCCCGCGCTCAGATCGCCACCAACGACGCCGGCGCCAGCCTCGCGCGCGCGGTCCCCCAGGCCTCGGACAACGTCAAGGAACACGTCGGCGTCCATGTCACGAGGCGCGACCACCGAAGCGACCAGAGCTGAGGGACGTCCACCCATCGCGTCAATATCCGCGAGATTCTGGGCGGCGACGCGCGCACCAACCTCGTACCCGGTCGACCACGAAAGGTGGAAATGCTGGTCCTCGACCATGACGTCCGTCGTCACAATGAAGGATCCTTCGGGAGCTGCCACCTGGGCACAATCGTCGCCGATACCAATGATCGTGCGATCACCGCGCGGGAAAGACTCGCGGAAATGGGACACCAACTGGGCCTCGGACAGGTCACCTAACTTCATGAGAACAAGCCTAGTCGCGTGCGCGTCGGTGCGCCGCAAGGGCCGTTCAGCTCTGGCGGCCTCGCACCGTCTGGGAGGCGAACAGGCAGGTCGCGGCCGCGCTGGCCACGTTCAGGGACTCCGCGTCGCCGCTCATCGGTATCGACACGAGCGCATCACACAGGCGCATCTCGTCCCCCGACAGGCCTCGTGCCTCGTTGCCGAACACCCATGCGTGGGACTGCGACAGGCGAGAACGAGCCGAGACCCCCTGCACGAGGAGGTCGGACAGACTGAGCGAAGCCGCGCCGCCACTGGTGCCCAAGAGGGCCGCACTGCGACCGTGAATGAGCGCGCGAGCATCCGCGAAGGACACGACCTGGCACACCGGAATGTGGAAAACGGAGCCGGCGCTCGAACGGACAACCTTCGGACTCACGGCATCCACCGTGCCCGCAACGGCGACGACGCCAACCGCGCCAAACGCATCGGCTGTGCGGATGATCGTGCCGACGTTGCCGGGATCGCGCCCCTGGGCGAGCACGACGATCGTCTCACCCACGCTCGGCTCGGGCAGCTCGCGCGAGATCGCATCGAGCGAGGCAACCGCGCAGATTCCCTGGGAGTCACCCGACAGAGCCGCTGAGACCTCGGCGGTCACGGGATGCACCCAGCGCGTCACGCGCCGCGCGGCGTCCACGACATCCGCGTGGGTCTCCCACGCGTCCTGCCGCACATACACGTCACGCACGCACTCACCGCGGTGCGTAACAAGTTCGCGAACAGCCTGTGGGCCCTCGACGAGCATCAGACCCGAACGCGAACGCGCCGAGCGCCCGACCAGACCCGACACCCTGCGCACGCGATCGGCGCGGGGATTATCGAGAACGGTCAGGCGCTCGGCGGAAGAGCTCACCTATCAGGCCTTGGGGGCGTTGATGTCGGCGGGCAGCGCGTCCTTGGCGACCTTCACGAGGGCGTTGAACGCATTGATGTCGTTGACGGCCAGCTCGGCCAGCATGCGACGGTCGACCTCGACGCCGGCCAGGTTCAGGCCCTGGATCAGGCGGTTGTAGGTCAGGCCCTGGGCGCGGGACGCAGCGTTGATGCGCTGGATCCACAGACGACGGAAGTCGCCCTTCTTGGCCTTGCGGTCGCGGTAGGAGTAGACGAAGGAGTGAGTGACCTGCTCCTTGGCCTTGCGGTACATGCGCGAGCGCTGGCCGCGGTAACCGGAGGCCTGCTCGAGTACGGTACGACGCTTCTTCTTGGCGTTGACAGAACGCTTAACACGTGCCATTTTCTACTGTTCTCCTCTAACTCGAGCTCACTTGCCCAGCAGACGCTTGACGCGCTTGACGTCAGCGGTCTCCAGGACCTGGTCGGTCGCCAGACGACGGGTCTTGCGGCTGGACTTGTGCTCCAGCAGGTGGCGGGCGCCGGCCTGCTCGCGCATGATCTTGCCCGAGCCGGTCGTGCGGAAGCGCTTCTTAGCACCGGAATGAGTCTTGTTCTTCGGCATTTCTATTCCTTCGTTGTGAGGCGATGGGTATCGCCGTCAGTCCTGTTCGTCAGCCTTGTCGGCTGCCACTCGGGCCTGGTCCTTGCTGGCGCGCTCCGCGCGCTTGCCCCGGCGCTCAGCGCGCTCGGCCTCGCGGCGCTTGCGCTGTTCGGTCAGGGCGTCAGCCTTGCGCTTGGTGGGGGCCAGCACCATCGTCATGTTGCGCCCGTCCTGACGGGGCATCGACTCGACGGTGGCAAGGTCACCAATCTCCTCGGCGAGGCGCTGCAGGAGGCGAACGCCAGCCTCGGGGCGAGACTGCTCTCGACCGCGGAACATGATCATGACCTTGACCTTGTCGCCAGCGGACAGGAAGCGCTCCACGTGGCCCTTCTTGACGCCGAAGTCATGATCGTCGATCTTCAGTCGAAAGCGGATTTCCTTCAGCTGCGTGTTCGCCTGGTTGCGGCGAGCATCGCGGGCCTTCTGGGCGGCTTCGTACTTGTACTTGCCGTAATCCATGAGCTTTGCGACGGGCGGCTTAGCGTTCGGCGCAACCTCAACCAGGTCAAGTCCGGCCTCCTCGGCCAGACGCAGCGCGTCCTCAACTCGGACAACGCCGACCTGTTCACCTCCGGGTCCCACAAGGCGAACCTCGGGGACTCGAATACGCTCATTGATGCGAGTCTCGCTGATGAGCGGCTCCTTCCACAGAATCCTTATGCGCGAAACGAAAAGCCTCCGTTACGCGACGCGCACGGAGGCTTCCATAGGGTCAACACGCACGGGTGTTGACCGCCGAACCCGATCCCCTGCGCATCGCCCCTGAGGGCGGCATCCTCTCGCGTGAGAGGCGGGTATCCAGGTGGGATTTCTCCGCTTGCGTTCCGGGCTCTCGCCCAGACGGTCGTAGTTACTCTACCAGAAATAGCGCGAGAACGCCAGATCAGCGATCATTGCGCGCCTCACGCTCCGGTGGGGGCTCACTGAGCAGGCTCAGCGCAGGACGGGCGCAATCTCGACTCGGTCCGCCGAGGCGATGAGGCGCGGGTGGGCACCCACGGCGTTCAAGGCGGCTGACAGCTCGTCTTTCGTGGACGAGGCATCCTCCCCCTGCGCGAATCGCGCGCGGTCGACGGACACGACGACGCGCGTGAGGCCATCACCCGCGTAGACGATGCCCAGGTCGACGATGGCGCGGCACGCGGCGCTGGCCTCGGCAAGCAGAAGCTCACGCAGGGCCTCATCACGCCAGGCCGGTAGCCACTCATCCCCCTGCGCGAGGGCGGCGACGGCGGGGCGCGGCAGCAGCACCGCATCGGTGCCCGGGTTGACGACAACGCGCCCACTGGTCTCGACGAGGGCCGTGAGCCCGATCGTGCGAAAGTCCAGGGCCATCGGACGGTCCCCCGGTCGGTGGGCAGATAGGGCCTCGGCCGACGAGTAGATGGCGAGCGCCTCCCCCGCGGGGGTTTGCGCGCGCACGAAGTCGATCGGGTTGTGCCCGTTTTCTCCGGCGTGAACACCCGTCACGCGCGGGTCGGGTTCGACATCGATAGGAACGATGACGCGTTCGAAAACGAGCGCGTCAACGAGCGCCTCAAGCCTCGCCGCCCCCGCGTCGCTCCCCAGCCCCAGCGCGAGCGCACGGGTGGTACGAGGAAGCCCCTGACCGACGTCCGCGCGGTCGTGGCTCATCATCGACAGGCGCTGCGCCAGTCGATTCTTCTGTTCCTCCGTGAGGGAAGGCTGCGTGGGGGTCATGACTGCTCCTCGTATCCGGCAACATCCAACGCGTCGGCCAGAGTAAATGCGCCCTGGTACAGGGCCTTTCCGACAATCGCACCCTCGATGCCAAGAACGCGCAGCGCCTCGATATCGTCCAGGGAGTTCACGCCACCGGAGGCGATGATGCGGGCGGGAGTGCGGTCCGCGACCCGGGCCAGCAGGTCCCTGTTCGAGCCATTCATCTGGCCATCTCGCGTCACGTCGGTGACGACCAGTCGGGCTACCCCCGCCTCGTTCAAGGCGTGCAGTGCCTCCCAGACGTTTCCGCCCTCGCCGCTACCTCCGCGCGCGGCCAGGCGATCGCCGCGCACGTCCAGGCAGACAGCGACGCGCTCGCCGTAGGTATCAATCGCTTCGCACACGGTATCGATGTCGCCAAGAGCCTGCGTCGCGATATTGACGCGCTCGGGTCCCATCGCTAATCCAGCCTCGATGGCACCGCGGTTCGTGATGCCTCCCGACAGTTCGACGCGCACAGGAACCTCATGGATGACTCGCGCGAGGAGCTCAGAGTTCTCACCGCGACCAAACGCCAGATCGAGGTCCACGAGATGCACCCAACGGGCCCCGGCCTCGTGAAACGAGCGGGCAACATCGAGCGGACTCCCCCAGGACCCTGCATCGACTGACCCCGAGGACAGACGCACGGCCTGCCCGCCCGTCACGTCGATCGCGGGCAGCAGCTGAAGAACCGTCATGATTGCTTGCGTCGGAACCAGCCGAAGGGGCCGCCACCCTGACAGCTGCCGTCGGCGGCCACGGAATCCTTGTAGTCAGCCGGCGTCGTACGACCGAGCAGCAGGTCCTCCGTCGCCGCGGGCATCGCACCGAGCAGAAGGCCAGCGGGAATCGTTTCCTCAGGCTCGCCACCCACATATCGCTGAGCGGAAATGCGACCCGAGACGCCCGGTTCCACGCCGTCACCCTCCACGAGCCAACTCATGAGGGCCACGGCCCCGTACTTCGACAGGTTCGACACCGCGCGGGCGACTCGGTCCACGGCGTCGGGCATCGGGCGCTGGCCGGTGAGCAGGGCATCGAGCTCTTCCTCGTCGGTCGGAGTCGTCTCAACGCGCAGCCAGACGGCAGTCCAGGGCTTGAGACGGACGATCGGCTCGCGCACACCCGACAACGCGAGCAGCGAATGCAGCGCCTCCGGATAGGAAATCGGGGCGAGCACGAGGGCAACCGAGAGGCGGCCGCCCTCCAAGTGCAAGGACTCGTCGACGGGCGTATCGTCCGGGTCGAGGGGCGGCAGGGAATCGCCAGCGGTGGGCGATGCACCCAGCGATGCAACCAGCGACTGGAACTCCGCATCGATATCGTCGTTGTGAGCGCTCACCGCTCCTCCTTATACTGTGTGTCTCTCTCCAAGGATACTGTTGATCCACGAGCGCGCGCGTGATGCGCTCTCCCCTCAGCGAAAGGACCCCGCCATGAGTACCCCGACGATCCCCGTTCGCGGGGAGATCAAACTCGGTCAATTCGTCAAGCTCGCTTCCCTCGCCGAGGACGGCGCCCAGGCCCGCGAACTCATCCAGGCCGGCGACGTGACCGTCAACGGCGAGGTGGAGACTCGCCGCGGCCACCACCTCAGCGTCGGTGACCTCGTCGAGGTTGATGCCCCCTGGGGCCGGGCCGCCGCGATCGTCGGTTCCGCCTCCTAACCGCCGCAGTCCTCGACGCGAGCCGAGTCCCATCGGGGCCCGGCTCGTATCGTTTCAGGACGAGGTCACGACCCCGCCCGCGCCGACGACGGCCTTGATGTGGCTGAAGAAGGCGCTCGTCTGCTCGACGCGCAGCTTCGGATCCAGCTCGACAATCGTCGTGCGTCCCGGTTCCGTCAGGTGCAGGCGCACCGGGGATCCACCCGGGTAGGACTCGAGGACGCCACGCAGGTCGGTGAGGAGCTCGGGCGTACACCGCGCGGCCGGCAGACGCAGATCGAGCGGCAGGTCCGCCCCACCCGACAGATCCAGGAGGGTCATCGACTGGCCATAGATGGTCATGCCCTCCTCACGCACGTTCACCTTGCCCTCGATCTGGACGATGATGTCCTGCGCGAGGTAGGTCTGGATCGACTCGTAGGAACGCGGGAAGAAGAGCACGTCCACCGAACCCGACAGGTCCTCGATCGTCGCAATCGCCCACGCGTTGCCCTGCTTCGTCACCTTCGTCGTCACACCCGACACGAGGCCCGCGATCTTCACGATACGATCCGCCATCGCCCCATCGGAGCCGACGACCTGGGCGATCTCGTAGTCCTGGTGACGAGCCAGCGCCGCCTCCACGCCGCGCAGCGGGTGGTCCGAGACGTACAGGCCCAGCATCTCGCGCTCGGCCGCCAGCTTCGTCTTCCGGTCGAACTCGGGCAGGTCCGGGATGTCGATCGTCAGGCCCGAGCCGGAGTCTTCGTCCTCCCCGAGCGCACCGAAGAGGTCGAACTGTCCGATCGCCTCGTTACGCTTGACGTCGATGATCGCGTCCACGGCCTCGTCGCAGCGCGCGAGGAGGGCGCGACGCGTGTGACCCATCGAGTCGAACGCGCCGGCGCGAATGAGGGACTGGATCGTGCGCTTGTTGCACACCACCTGGGGCACCTTGTCCAGGAAGTCCTGGAACGAGGAGAAACGTCCCTTCTCGGCACGAGTCTCCACGATCGCGTCGACGACCGGGCCACCAACATTCTGGATGGCGTTCAGGCCGAAGCGGATCGCCTCACCGTCAGGCGCGAAGTTACCCATCGACGCATTCACGTCGGGAGGCAGAACCGTGATGTCCATGTGGCGGCACTCCGCCAGGTAGAGCGCACGACGATCCTTGTTGTCCTTCGTTGAGGTCAACAGGGCCGCCATGTACTCCGTTGGGTAGTTCGCCTTCAGGAACGCCGTCCAGTAGGACACGAGGCCATAGGCTGCCGAGTGTGCCTTGTTGAAGGCGTACGCGGAGAAGGGAACGACGACGTCCCACAGGGCCTTAATCGACTCCTCGGAGTAGCCGTTATCGATCATGCCCTGGCGGAAGCCCTTGAACTGCTGGTCCAGGACCTCCTTCTTCTTCTTACCCATCGCCTTACGCAGAATGTCTGCCTGGCCCAGCGAGTACCCCGCCAGCTTCTGGGCGATCTGCATGACCTGCTCCTGGTACACGATCAGACCGAAGGTCGTACCCAGGATGTCCTTGAGCGGTTCTTCCAGCTCCGGGTGGATAGGAGTAATCTCCTGACGCCCGTTCTTACGCAGCGCGTAGTTCGTGTGCGAGTTCGCGCCCATCGGGCCGGGGCGATACAGGGCGCCGACGGCGGAGATGTCTTCGAAGTTGTCGGGCTTCATGAGCTTGAGGAGGTCGCGCATGCCACCACCATCAAGCTGGAAGACGCCGAGGGTCTCGCCTCGTCCCAGAAGCTCATACGTCTTCTTGTCGTCGAAGGCCAGGTGATCGAGGTCCGGGTCCGGCTTGCCGTTGAGCGCGATGTTCTCCAGCGCATCCGACACAACCGTGAGGTTACGCAGGCCCAGGAAGTCCATCTTGAGCAGGCCCAGCGTCTCGCACGTCGGGTAGTCAAACTGCGTGATGATCGCACCGTCCTGCGGGCGCTTCATAATCGGGATGATGTCGGTGAGCGTGTGGGAGCTCATGATGACCGCACATGCGTGCACGCCCCACTGTCGCGTCAGCCCCTCCAGGCCGAGCGCGTACTGGACGACCTCGTGCGTGTCGGGGTTCTCCTCGTAGAACTTACGGAACTCCGAGGCCTCGGCGTAGCGCTTGTCCTTCTCATCGAAGATGCCGTGGACCGTGATGTCCTTGCCCATGATCGCCGGGGGCAGAGCCTTGGTGAGCTGCTCGCCGACCTTGAAGTCCTTGCCCAGAATGCGCGCGGAGTCCTTCAGGGCCTGCTTGGTCTTAATCGTGCCGTAGGTGACGACCTGGCTGATGCGGTCCTCGCCGTACTTGCGCTTCACGTAGGCGATGACCTCATCGCGCCTACGTTCGTCGAAGTCGACGTCGAAGTCAGGCATGGAGATTCGCTCGGGGTTGAGGAATCGTTCGAAAATCAGGCCGTGATCGAGGGGGTTCAGCTCGGTGATCTTCATGGCGTAGGCGACCATCGATCCAGCACCCGAACCACGCCCCGGGCCCACGCGTATACCCTGCGACTTCGCCCAGTTGATGTAGTCGGCGACGGTCAGGAAGTAGCCGGGGAAGCCCATCGAAATGATGACGTCTTCCTCGTACTGGGCTTGCTTGCGCACGGCGTCAGGAATGCCGTTCGGGAAGCGATCGCGCAGGCCTCGTTCGACCTCCTTGATGAACCACGAGGTCTTATCCTCGCCCTCGGGGACCGGGAAGTCGGGCATGTAGTTCGCGCCCTCCTTCGTGGTCGTGAAATGCACGTCGCAGCGCTCGGCGATCTCGAGGGTGGAGTCGCAGGCACCGGGCAGCTCACTCCACAGCGAACGCATCTCGTCCGAAGAACGAATGTAGTAGCCGTCGCCGTCGAACTTGAAGCGATCGGGATCGTTGATGCGCGAGCCAGAGTTGATGCACAGGAGCGCGTCCTGGATCTTGCGATCATCGCGCTTCACGTAGTGCGCGTCGTTCGTGGCCACCAGGGGCGCGTTCATAAGCTTGGCGATCTCGAGGACCTGCTGGTGGGTTCGTCGCTCGATGTCGATACCGTGGTCCATGACCTCGACATAGAAGTTCTCCGCCCCGAAAATATCGCGCAGCTCCGCCGCCTCAGCCACGGCCTCGTCCCACTGCCCCAGGCGCAGGCGCGTCTGCACGGCACCCGAGGGGCAGCCCGTGAACACGATGAGGCCCTCGTGGAACTGGTTGAGCAGCTCCTTATCCGCGCGCGGCCACTTACCGAACTGACCGTCCGTCGAGGCGTAGGACCCCAGGCGGAACAGGTTATGCATGCCCGTCGTGTTGTAGGCGACGAGGGTCAGGTGGTTATAGGAGCCGCCCGCGCTCACGTCGTCGGCGCGCTGCCACGGCTCGCCCCACAGCACCTTCTGACGATCGAAACGCGAGGTTCCCGGCGTCACGTAGGCCTCGAGACCGATGATCGGCTTCACGCCAGCGTTCTTGCAGTTCGTGTAGAAATCGAAGGCACCGAACAGGTAACCGTGATCCGTCAGGCCGATCGCCGGCTGCCCGAGGCGCGCGGCCTCCTCCGCCATCGCTTTCGTCTTCGCAGCTCCGTCGAGCATCGAGTACTCGGAGTGATTGTGAAGGTGCACGAAGGAATCAGCCATGCGTCGATTCTACTGTCCGAGGCGCGCGCGAGGCCGACGGACGCCCCGCGTCACGCGGTCGTTCATCTCACGGCGTGACTCGGCCGCGACGGGGCCGGGCTGCCGAGCACTCCCCCAGCCCCGACGGGTCAGTCGTGGGGGTGCCGCAGTTCCTCAAGCGCGGCCTCGAGATCGGCCGGGTACGGGCTGGACACGCTCATCGGCATCCCGGTGCGCGGGTGCGCGAACCCGAGGCGCACGGCGTGCAGCCACTGACGGGTGAGTCCCAAGCGCTCTGCCTGCGTGGGGTCGGCGCCGTAGAAGGTATCACCCACGCACGGATGCCCGACAGCCGCCATGTGCACGCGGATCTGGTGGGTACGTCCCGTCTCGAGGTGCACCTCGGTGAGCTGCGCGCCCGCCATGAGCTCAAGCGTGTCGTAGTGAGTGACCGCGCGCTTACCGCCGTCGATCACAGCCATGCGCCATTCGCGCGACGGATGACGCCCAATCGGGGCATCGATCGTGCCCGAGGCTGGGTCAAGATGCCCGGCCACGACCGCGTGGTACACCTTCTCGATCGTGCGTTCCTTGAAGGCCCGCTTCATGACCGTGTAAGCGAGCTCGGACTTGGCGACCATCATCGCACCCGACGTGCCCACGTCGAGGCGGTGAACGATCCCCTGGCGCTCGGGAGGGCCGTAGCTCGTGATGCGGTATCCCGCGGCCTCCAGGTTGCCCAGGACCGTGGGGCCTTCCCACCCCGGTCCGGTATGCGCGGCGACACCGACCGGCTTATCGACGACGACGATGTCCTCGTCGTCGTACAGAATCGTCATGTCGGTGACCGGGGTCGGCTTATTCTCGGGTTCCGGGATCGTCACCTCGATGATGTCGAGGGCTCCGAGGCGATCCGATTTCCCCGCAGCAACGCCATTAATGAGAACGTGCCCCTCCCCCGCCAACTCCGCGCAGCGCGAGCGCGACAGCCCGAGCATGCGGGCCAGCGCGGCGTCGACCCGCTCACCCACCAGCGCATCGGGCACGGGCAGCATGCGTGAGCTCACTGCGACTCCTCCTTCGAGGGTTCTCGCGAGAGCGCGAGCGCGAGCAGCGGCGCTCCCAGGACGATCCAGATATCGGCGACGTTGCCGACGAACCAGGTGCCGTAGGCGATGAAGTCGGTGACGTGGCCGATGCCGAAGCCGGGCTCAGCCGTCAGCCTGTCAATGAGGTTTCCGACGGCTCCACCCGCCAGCAGCGCGATCGCCAGCAGCGTCGAAGCGCGGTGCACACGGCGAGCGAGCACCGCAAGCACACCGATGATGACGACGGTGAAAATCGTGAGAATCCAGGTCTTCCCAGCCGCAAACGAGAACGCGGCACCCGAGTTATGAACGAGCCTGAGCGAAAGCCACTGCCCGATCACGGGAATCGTATCCGAGCCGTCAAGGGCGGTGCGCGCCCACAGCTTCGACGCCTGGTCAGTGATAATCGCGGCCGCGAACACGAGGCCCGCGTAGATCCACGTCGAACGAGTGCGGATCGGGTGGGAGGAGTCAGCCATGGTTCCCTATCTTAAACGAGCGGCGGCGGCGCACCACGAAGTGCACCGCCGCCGAAAAGCGATTGCGATCAGTTCTCGCCGTTGCCGACCTCGTTGAGGAGGGTCTCGAGGTGGCTGCGCAGGTTCGTGCGGTACTCGGCCTCGAAGGTACGCAGACCGTTGATCTTGTTCTCGAGCAGCTCGCGCTCCTGATCGAGCTGGGAGAGCAGCGAGTCCTTCTGCTTCTGAGCGTCGGCGATGATCTTCTCGCGCTCGGCGTTGGCTTCGGCGATGATCTTCGCGCTCTGCTCTTCGCCGTCGCGCACGTACTCGTCGTGGACGCGCTGAGCGAGAGCCAGCATCGAGGTGGCAGACTCCGCATCCTGCGGGCCGGTGAGGGCAGCGGCAGGAGCCGGGGTCTCGACGGCCGGAGCCGCAACGGGGGCGGGGGTCTCGGCGGGGGTGAAGTCGGAGTTGGACAGCTCGGCAACGCGACGCTCCGCAGCCTCGAGCTTCTCCTTCAGATCCTGGTTCTCCATCTGCAGGGAGTAGATGGTGGAGACAACCTCATCGAGGAACTCATCAACCTCGTCCTGGTCGTAACCCTCGCGGAACTTGACGTACTGGAACTTCTTGTTGAGGACATCCTCGGTAGTGAGCAGGGCCATTTCTTCGCCTCTCGGTCGTTTCGATTGGACGCGCGGAACCCGCACGCCTGGACGACCGGGAAGGCCGCCCGCTATCACGTCACGAAAATAATAACTGAAATTGTCACACTAGCAACATCCATCACGAGAAGAGGTCCAATTTTGTGGGGCCTCTCATCTCGAGATTTGATGGCTACAGGCTCATGAAGTAGAGAACATTCGTCAAGCGCTGCGCAACGATAAGGACCAGGAATAACACCATGAAACCGACATCAATCGCCATCCCGCCGCCGATGCGCAGGGGTGGAATAAAGCGGCCAATCCAACGGATCGGAGGGTCGGTCAACGCGTACAGCGCATTCGCAGCGACAAGCAAAATTCCGCTGGGACGCCATCCGCGCGCGAAAAACTGAACCCAGTCCAGAATGACGCGCGCAAACAGCACCATCATGTACAGGTTGATGAGGACACTCAGTCCCCACCCAAACCAGCCGAGGACGATCACGAAGATTCTCAGCCCTGGTTGTAGAGGGAACCGCGGCGTCCCGACGTGTTATCGCCCTGCACCTCGACCGAGGCCGGGGACAGGAGGAAGACACGGTTCGTCACGCGCTCGATCACACCGTGCAGGCCGAAGGTCAGACCGGCAGCAAAGTCGACGAGACGACGGGCCTCTTCCTCACCCATGTCGGTGAGGTTGATGATGACGGGCGTGCCATCGCGAAACGCCTCGCCGATCGTGACGGCATCAGAGTAAGCAGTCGGGTGGATCGTCACGATACGCGTGAGATCCTCGACGGGCTCTTCGCGACGAATGCTCGTCAGGGTCGGACGGGACACAGGAGTAATGTCAGCCACGGGTGCCACCTCTTCCACCTCATCGAATTCTTCGAATTCATCGATGGGCTCCTCGGGTGAGTACCAGCCCATGAACTTACGTGCGCGTGCACCGAACGACTCGCTCATTGTTCCTCCTTCAGCCGATGCATAGCCACAAGCTACAGTTCCCCGAGGGCATCAACCCGCACCGGGCTCGGCGCGTCGCGAGGAGGCAGCCGGCGAGACTCATCACCAGCCATCTACCAACGAGGCCGGAGCTCGCCACGGCACGGCGATGACACCCCGACGAGGCATGCGTGAACGTCACGCAGGAATGATAACGAGCGCCTGACGACCGCATGAGGGGTCGGCGCGATAGGAGAACAGGCCAGAGTCTTCGAGCGTGCACCGTTCATCGATATCGACCCGAACACCCAGGTCCATCAGAGATGCGGCGGCAGCGTGCGGAAGATCGAGGGCCGGGGTTCCCCACGACGTGCGCCCACGAATCCCAGGCATCAGCCCCTCACTCGCCGCGGCCATGTCTGCGGGGACCTCGTAGCAGCGCCCACAGATAGCCGGACCAATGAGCGCTTCAAGAGGACCATCAACGAGGGCGCGTATGCGCTGAGCGGCGCGCGCGAGGATCCCTCCGAGGAGCCCGCGCCTGCCCGCGTGAACAGCGGCGACGACCTGCCCGGACGCGGCAGAGAAGACAACGGGCAGACAGTCAGCGGTCTGCACGGCGAGAGCAGGCGCATCCGCCCACCCGCGGGCATCGATGACGATGCCGTCCGCGTCGACGGGGCCCCACTCCCCCGCAGCTGGCCGATCAAGCGCATGCTCGCTATCCACGCTCCAGGGCACGCCGCCGCGTACCCGCAGGAGCTCGACACGAGTCGAGTGCGTTTGATCCATCCAGACAACATCGCGCCCCAACGCGGCCGCAAGCGCGCGCCGACGTTCACGCACAAGGGAGGGACCATCACCCACATGCAATCCAACATTGCCGCATAGCGCACCGGTGCCCGGGTCCACCTCGGTGAGGTGGACCCGGGCACCGGCCCAGATTTTGTCAGTCATCAGCGCAGGAAGGGCGGAATGTCCAGCTCTTCCTTCTCGGGGGCCTCAGGGTAGACGCGAGGCACCTCGAAGGAGTGCTCGGACTCAGACTCCTCGTACTCCACTGCGGCAGGCGCCTCGACGGGGGCCGGGGCCACCTCACGCACCGGAGCGGCGACGTCCGCACGATGCTGAGGGCGACGGGTCGACACCTGGCTAATGCGGGTCGTCTCAGCGGCGGGAGCCTTTGCCACGGGGGCAGCGGGACGCTGCTGAGCGACGGGAGCTGCAACGCGCGCAGCAGAAGGACGCGACATCTGGGTGTCGGCCACATCGTCGAAACCAGCGGCGATAACCGTGACACGAATCTCATCACCGAGAGCATCATCGATGACATTACCGAAGATGATGTTCGCCTCGGGGTGGGCGGCTTCACGCACAAGCTGCGAGGAGGCGAAGACCTCCTGCAGGCTGAGGTCCGAGCCACCCTGGAAGAACATAAGAACGCCGTGCGCACCGTCGATCGACGCCTCGAGCAGCGGCGAGGAAATCGCGCTCTCAACAGCGCGCAGGGCACGATCTTCGCCGGTCGCAGCGCCGATACCCATGAGCGCCGAGCCCGCATCCTTCATGACCGACTTGACGTCGTTGAAGTCCACGTTGATCAGACCCGGGGTCGTGATCAGTTCGGTGATGCCCTGGACGCCCGACAGGAGGACCTGGTCGGCCGCGCGGAAGGCGTCGAGCACAGAGATGTTCGCGTCGGAGATTTCCAGAAGACGGTCGTTCGGGATGACGATCAGAGTGTCGACCTCTTCGCGCAGGGTCGTCACGCCACCCTCGGCCTGAGCCGCACGGCGGTTACCCTCGAAGGAGAAGGGGCGAGTCACAACGCCGACGGTGAGCGCACCCGCATCGCGAGCGATCTTGGCGACAACAGGGGCCGCACCCGTACCAGTGCCACCACCCTCACCGGCGGTCACGAAGACCATGTCCGCACCCTCAAGCGCAGCAGTGATCTCCTCGATATGATCCTCGGCAGCCTTACGGCCGACCGCGGGGTCCGCTCCGGCGCCAAGGCCGTGCGTCAGTTCGCGGCCAATGTCGAGCTTCGTCTCAGCGTCAGACATGAGCAGAGCCTGCGCGTCAGTGTTGACCGCGATGAACTCAACGCCCTTGAGGCCGACCTCGATCATTCGGTTCACGGCGTTGACTCCGCCGCCGCCGACGCCGACGACCTTGATCACTGCCAGGTGGTTTTGCGGTGTCGCCATGGATGTCTCCCTTGCATCAGACCCTCAACCTTTAGTTGAAGGTTGATGTTTAACGTGCTTCGTGTCGGAAAGAAATTAGGGGTCCGCGAGCAATCCTTCAAGCCAACACGCGGACAACAAAGAAGGCTTAACTGGTCACAGGGTGATTCGGCGATGACACGTCGTAGGTCGTCGCCTTGACATTCGCCAGCAATGTCGCGAGCACACGCGCCTTCTGAGGGGCATCGGCATTCGTTCCCCACTTGACAGTCTGCCCGCCGCTCAGCGTGAAACTCACCTGTGCACCCGTCGACGTGACAGTGGCTACCTGAGAGCGTGTCTCGTCGTCCAAAGCACCAAGCGCCGACGCGACGTCGGCCGCTCCGACGCTGCGGTCTTCCGGCAAGGTCACCAACGGGTAGGACCCCGCGCTCGCGACCTGTTGGAACGCCACGCCCTGATCATCCACCAGCTGGTAGCCACCGGGAACAGCCTCCGCGGCCATCGGGGTGCGCATGGTCACCGAGATGCGCAGGCTCGTTGGCCAACGCCTCGAGACGGTCGCCGAACGCACTGCCACGTTTGATTCGACGGCTCGTGCGACCGCGGACGTGCTCAGGCGCGTCAGTGGCACCCCTTCAAAAGACGCAATCGATGAGCGCACAGAGTCAGCCGTCACAAGTGTTCCGTCTTCACCCGAGACCACGACCGAGGATGAAGAGAACGCAAAGACCGGGGAGAAGAACGCTACCCAGGCAGCACCGCCAGCCACGGCAAGCGTCACAACCACCAGCGCAATACGACGCACGAGGAGCATGCGACGCGCGCGGTGACGCTCGCGGAGCCGGTCTCCCAGATCCGTAGTTTCCTCGCCTCCGAGCAGGGACGCGGCATCGGCGACCGGCTGTGGCCGATCAACCGCCGAGCGAGCGCGACGGCGCTCCACCAGCGACACGGGACGTCGCTTCGATTCCTCGGTGTCGCTTGTCACCTCGTCCTCGGGCGCCGCCGCGATAATCTCATCGAAAGAGCGGGCAGTCGACGAGGCACCCCCTTCCGCGCGCGGCGAGCGCTCCTCGCGATGTCGATGCCCTCCCGGACGTCTCGGCGAAGGCGGCCTCATGCCTCCATTCGCTTCCACTCATCCAGCACGTCGGACGCGCAGCGAGTGATCGAACCGGCGCCCATCGTGACGCAGACGCCACCCTCGGGGGTCAGTGAGGCAGCCAGGCGGGCAGCCTCGTGCATGTCCTCGACGTAGGACGCGCCCTCAATGCGCGAAGAGATCAACGAGGAGTCAACACCGGGCTCGGGATCCTCACGGGCCCCATAGATGCCCGCCAGGACGACATGATCCGCGCCCGACAGTGCCTGCGCGAAGCGCTCAGCGAAAATGCGCGTGCGCGAGTACAGGTGCGGCTGGAAGACCACGGTCACCTCGCCGTCGCCAGCGACGACGTGCGCCTCACGAATCGCAGCCTCCACCTCGGTCGGGTGATGAGCGTAGTCGTCGAACAGACGGCGCGTACCGACCTGACCGCGGGCCTCAAAGCGACGGGCCGCGCCCGTGAACTCACCCAGGCCGTCAGCGATGGCCTGAGGCTCCAGCCCACACTCGATGCCGGCTACCCACGCAGCGGCCGCATTCAGGACGTTATGCTCGCCAGGCACACTCAGCGCCAGCGACGCGCGACGCTCTCCCCACGTCAGCGTCGCGCCAGCCCCGTGAGCTTCAACGTGCACGTCGGAGATCACGACATCGGGATCACGCAGCGACCGATCCGTGCGCCCGTACGTCACGACGCGCAGCCCCTCGGCGCGGGCGGCGTCCGCGAGACGCACAGCGCCCTCGTCCTCCGCGCAGGTCACCAGCAGGCCGCCGGGGACCAGTCGCCGCGCAAACTCAACGAAAATCTCCTCGAACTCCTCGCGCGAATGGTAGCGATCCAGATGATCGGGTTCGACGTTCGTCACGATCTCGATCGCAGGGGTGTAGTTCAGGAACGACCCATCCGACTCGTCGGCCTCGGCGACGAACACATCCCCGCCGCCCAGGTGCGCACCGGTACCCAGCTGGGGCAAAACGCCACCCACGGCCACCGACGGATCCAGCCCGCACGCCGACAGCCCGATCGCCAGCATGCCGGACGTCGTCGTCTTTCCGTGCGCACCGGCGACGCCGATGAAACGCATACCCGAAGCCGCCAGGGCGAGAGCCTGCGACCGGTGAATCACCAGCTGACCGCGCTCACGAGCAACCGCAAGCTCCGGGTTCTCCTCCCGGATCGCAGTCGACACGACGACCACCGCATTCGGGTCCACGTGCGAGGCATCATGCCCGACGAAGACACGCACGCCCACCGAGCGCAGGTGATCAAGAACCGCCGACTCCTCGCGGTCCGAGCCCACCACGGTCGCACCACGCGACGCGAGCAGCTCGGCGACGACGCTCATGCCGGCGCCTCCGATGCCAATCAGATGAAAACGATCCTGCAGCGTCGGCTCACTCATGGCCGCTCTCCTTCACCTGTTCCAGGGCCAGATCGGCCAGTGCACGAGCAGCACCCGCACGCCCCAGAGACTGCGAAGCAGCCGCCATGTCCGCCAAGCGGGCCGAACCCAGCAGGGGGAACACGTTGGAACGCACGAAGTCAGCCGTGAAGTCCTTATCGTCGATCAGCTGCGCGCCACCCGCAGCGACGTGGTCTGCGGCATTGAGGCGCTGCTCGCCATTTCCGATCGGCAGCGGCACGTAGATGCAGGGAAGGCCCAGGGCCTCCATCTCAGCGACGGTTCCCGCACCCGACCGACACACGACGAGGTCCGCGACGGCCAGCGCGTCCTCCATCGTCGTCAGGTAATCGATCACATGCCAGCGATCAGAGCACCCGGCAGCCTCAACAGCGGCGCGTACAGGTTCGTCCTTCCCGCGGCCCGTCAGGTGCACGACCTGCGCCCCCTCGGGCAGAGCATCCGCGGCACCGGTCATCGACTCGTTCACGTGCAGCGCACCCAGCGAGCCACCCGTGACGAGGAGCGTCGGAGCTTCGGGGTTCACGCCCAGGCGCTCAGCGGCCTCACGGCGTGCCTGCGCGGCACCAGCCGCATCCTTTCGACTGCTCGCCAACGACGCGATCGCCGCACGCAGGGGAAGACCCGTCACGACAGTGCTGCCGCGCCGCGCGCTCAGAGGCGTCGACGGGAACGTCAGGGCCACAACTGCAGCATTGCGTGCACCCACCTTATTCGCGAGGCCAGGGCGCGCATTCTGCTCGTGAATAACGATCGGAACACCCGCGCGCTGAGCCGCAATGTACGCGGGCGTCGACACGTAGCCACCAAAGCCCACGAGGACATCAGCGCCCTCCAAGGCCTGCGCACACCGCTTCACTGCATCGACAAAGCGCGACGGCAGCGTGAAGAACGCGAGAGAAGGACGACGCGGCAACGGCACGCGGGGAATCTCCACCAGCGGGAAACCGGCAGCCGGAACCAAATCCGATTCCAAACCAGCCGCTGTCCCCAGAACCACGACCTCGGCGCCGCTCTCACGCAGCTGTGCCGCCGTCGCCAGCAGAGGATTCACGTGACCGGCGGTCCCGCCGCCAGCCATCACAACCTTGACCATAAGCGTCTCCTTTACGCGTGCGTAGCCCCAGTTTAGCGAGCCGCGCGCCTGCGGGGCGCCACGCGGGGGTCGCGCCCCGCCGATGCCTCGTCCGGTCGACCGATCATCCGCATACCGGCGCGGGCGCGCGCGAACGACGCCACGACCGCAACCGCGGTGATAGTAAACAGGAAGGACGATCCGCCGTAGGACACGAGCGGCAGTGGAACACCAATGACCGGGCCAAGGCCCGTCACCGATAGAACGTTAATGATCGTCTGCACCCCAATCCAGGAGGCAACGCCCGAGGACACGGCGACGACGAACAGGTCCGAGGTCCCCCGCGCCACTCGGATCATGCCCCACACCAGCAGACCCAGGCACACGAGGACGGCGAGTGTACCGAACAGGCCGAATTCCTCACCGACGATCGCGAAAATAAAGTCCGTGTGCGCCGCCTGCAGGTAATTCCACTTCTCACGCGACGCCCCGGGGCCAAGGCCAGTCAGGCCTCCCGACCCCAGTGCCCACAGCGAATGGTCAATCTGCTCGGGAGCAGACTCGTCCGGGCCCTTCGACGTGCCCGGCAGGATCGCAAGAATACGACGAATACGGGTCGGGTTCGACAGAACCAAGAGCACCAACGTAGGGACCGCGACCATGACGAGACCACCGAACCAGCGCTTGGGCAAGCCCGCGACCCACATGGCTCCCAGAGCACCCACCGCGACGACCATCGCAGTACCCATGTCTCGACCGAGCATCACCGCACCCAGCGCAATAAGAATCGGCAGGCCAACGGCAACTGCCATCGTGCGCAGGTCGGAGCGCTTCGACGCTGACTTCGAGACCATCAGCGCCAGGAACACAATAAGCGCGAGTTTCAGAAACTCCGACGGCTGGGCCATGATCGGCCCGAGCTTCACCCAGTTCGCGTTGCCGCCCTCGGACCGGCCGAGCGGGCTGAGCACCAGTGTCTGGAAGCCGAGGGCGCCCACGAACATCACCGGCGCAATGAAGACGAACCAGCGCTGCGGCACCAGCTGAACGACCATCGCGATCAGCAGCGAGACAACGATAATGAGAAGTGGACGGGCATACGCCGTGTACGGGTTCTCCCCCTGCGCGATCGACGTGACCGTCTGCGCGGAAAAGCCCATGACGAGGCCGAAAACCGACAGCACGATGGCCGGAAGGACGACGAGATAGTACGTCATCACCGGGTCCTCGTGACGCTCCTGGCCAGACCCGAAACGGATCCGAGGCAGCGTCACCGTCGGGATATGCCACCCGCGCTTATTCGTCGCCACCGGCGCTCCCCCACTGGGCGGCCAGACGCGAGACTGCGTCCGCGAACGCGTCGCCACGCTGACCGTAATTGTCGAACTGATCCCAGGACGCACACGCGGGTGCGAGCACAACAGTGTCGCCCGGCATGGAGAGCGCCACGGCCTCATTCACGACCGAAAACATCCAATCCTCGTGTCCATCGACCTCGACGAAAGGCACCTTCGGAGCCCCGTCCGACAGCGCGGCGACCAGGGCATGACGGTCCTCGCCGATCACAACGACGCCCCGCAGGGTCGGCTCGACCTGCTTGATGAGCTCCGTGAAATCCTGCCCCTTTGCGTCGCCACCGACGATCCAGATCGCGCTGCGCGGAGGTAGTCCGGCGAGCGAGGCCCGCGCCGCATGCGCGTTCGTCGCCTTCGAGTCGTCCACCCAGGTCAGATCCGCCACATGGGCGATGACCGCTCGGCGATGCCCGGCGGGACGGAAAGAGCGAAGCCCCGCTTCCACGGCCTCGGGCTCGACGCCGTACGCACGTGCGAGAGCGGCAGCGGCAAGCGCATCACTCAAAGCAGCAGCCGACGGGTGAGGCCCGTAGGCGCCCGACAGATCCGACACGTGTGCGAGGGCCACCGCCGCACGAGCGCGGTTCTCCACGAAAGCGCGGTCGACGAGGAGTCCCTCAACAATGCCGAACTGCGACACCGACGGGGCACCGAGCGTCACGCCGATGGCACGCGCACCCTCGACGACGTCGGCGTTCTCCACCATCGCCTCAACGGTACGATCGGCTGCCGGGTACACGCACGCCTTCACCGTGTTCTCGTACACGCGAGCCTTATCCGCCGCGTAGGCCTCAACGCTGCCATGCCAGTCCAGGTGATCCGCGTCCACATTCAGACACATCGACGCCAGAGGCGAGACCGTCCGCGCCGTGTGCAGCTGGAAGCTGGACAGCTCGACAGCAAACACCTCGGCATCGGAGTCGATCGCGCGCGTGATCGGAGTACCGATATTGCCGACCTCTTCCACCTTCACACCCGCACAGCGCAGAATCTCTCCGAGCATCCCCACGGTGGTGGTCTTACCGTTCGTGCCGGTCACCGTCAACCACGGGCGACCCGCGTGCGGCCCCTCCTCCTGGAGACGCCAGGCGAGTTCCACCTCTCCCCACAGGTCGATACCGGCATCCTCACAGGCACGAAACACCGGGTGGTGCGCGGGCACGCCCGGAGACACGACGACGAGGTCGGGGGCCGCCTCGACGATCGCGCCGACGAGAGCGTTCGGATCCTCCTGAACACAGACCTCAACGTCAGCGACATCATCGAAGAACAGCGACTGTCCGCCGCGCGCATCAAACGCACGCACCTGCCAGTCGCGGGCGAGCAGCGCGCCCGCCGCACCCTGACCGGACTTACCCCAGCCGACGACAGCAGCGAGACGACTCATCGACGCGACACCCACTCCGCATAGAAGATACCCGCACCGGCAACCGCAACAATCGCGGCAATCAGCCAGAAACGGATCACGATCGTGACTTCCTTCCAGCCGAGTAGCTCGAAGTGATGGTGGAGCGGTGCCATCCGGAAGACACGTTTACCGGTGGCTTTAAAGACGCCGATCTGGATGACATCCGAGAGAACAACCGCGACGAACAGGCCTCCCACGATGACGGCGAGCAGCTCGGTCTGCGTGAGCATCGACAGGCCGGCGACAGCGCCACCAAGCGCGAGAGCACCCGTGTCGCCCATGAAGATCTGAGCGGGCGACGCGTTCCACCACAGGAAGCCCGCCAGCGCGCCAATGAGAGCGGCACAGAAAATCGCAAGGTCAAGGGGGTCACGCGTCGAGTAGCAGTTCGATTGATTCGCCCCGAGCTGCGTGCACGCCTGAATGCGCTGGAAGTACGTGATGAAGGTATACGCGCCGAACACGAAGATGGAGACACCCGCCGCCAGACCGTCCAGGCCATCGGTCAGGTTCGTCGCATTCGACCACGCCGTCACAATGAGATTCGTCCAGATCAGATACAGAACGACACCCACGCCGAGCCCCGCAAAGCCCAACGTCAAGGCCGTGGGCCGCGCGAAAGAAATCTCGAGTGTTCCGGCATATTCACCGAACTCGTTCGGCATGATGAGGGTTCCCAGCGCGAAGAGCGATGCGACCGCAACCTGGCCGATAATCTTGCCCGACGGATGCAAACCGAGAGAACGCTGGCGCATGATCTTGATGCCGTCATCAAGCAGCCCGATGACGCCCAAGCCCACAAACAGGAACACGAGGAGCAGGCCCGACCACGACGGTCCGGCACCGGCGACCAACGAACCAATCAGCCAGGCCACCACTGTCGCCAGAATGATGACAACGCCGCCCATTGTCGGCGTGCCACGCTTGGTCAAGTGCTGGGTGGGCCCATCCTGGCGGATGAACTGACCGTACTGGTGCAACACCAGGAAGCGGATGAGCAGCGGCGTGCACGTCACTGACAGCGCCATGGCGATAATGAACGCCGCGATAAGTCCAATCACCGGTTCGTTCCCTTCTCTCGCAGGATGTCTGCGACCTGCCACGAATGTGACCCGTAGGAGCCTTTGACCAGGATGACGGCGCCATCCTCGGCATGTTCGATCGCCAAGCGCGCGGCCTGCTCGGGATCCGACGCGACCTCACGATGGGCCACACCCGGGGCCCCCTCTAAATAGTAGTGGGCATCCGTCCCGAGGCCAATGAGCGTGTCCACGCCCGCATCCTCGATCATGGCTCCCACCTGCTCGTGCAACGACTGCGAGTCATCGCCCAGCTCCAGCATTTCGCCGAGCACCGCAATGGTATGCGCGTCCGAGCCGATCGAGGCCAGGGCAGCGATTCCGGCACGCATCGAATCCAGGTTCGCGTTGTACGAATCGTCGATGAGGGTGAGTGCACAGCCCTGAACCGTGAGCTCATGAACGTCCATGCGATGAGGGCTCAATGCACGCGCATTCGACAAGACACGAGCCACTGTCTCCAGGTTAACCCCGAGCGTCAGGGCACCGGCTGCGGCAGCCAAGGCGTTCGCCACGTGGTGGCGACCCACAATCTTCAGGTCAATACGTGCCTCGCCCTGAGGCGCCACGAGCGTGAAGGAAGCGCGATCAGCTCGGTCAAGGCGCACGTCGACTGCCCGCACATCGGCGCGGGGATTACCCGAGGCGGAGAAGCGGATAATCTGCCCCGTCGCCAGAGGCGCCATCGCCTCAACGTTCGGGTCATCAGTGTTGAGAATGACGGGGCCACCCGGACGCATCCCCTTGATGAGTTCAGCCTTCGCGGCGGCAACGCCTTCGAAACCGCCGAAGCCACCCACGTGGGCGTGCCCCACGCACAGCTCGATGGCAACGTCCGGGGACACGATATTCGTCAGGTAGGTGATGTGGCCGGGACCCGATGCACCCATCTCGAGGACGAGGTGGCGCGTCGATTCATCGGCCAGGAGCACCGTCAACGGCAGGCCGACCTCATTGTTGAACGAGAGCTTGGGGGCCACCGTCGGCCCGTCCTCGCTCATGATCTGCAGCAGCAGATCCTTCGTCGTCGTCTTACCCACAGATCCCGTCATCGCGATGACATCGAGGCCTCCCCCGCTGCGCAGCTTCTCGACGTGCGCGTGAGCCAGGGCACCGAGTGCCTCGGTCGAATCCTTGACGACAATCTGAGCCACGGCCTCGTCGACCTCGTGTTCGACGATCACAGCGACGGCACCGCGCGCCACCGCCCCTGCAACGAACGTGTGCCCGTCGGCGGCCTCGCCGCGGCGCGCAATGTAGAGCGATCCCTCGGCTGCTTCGCGCGAGTCGGTGACCACCGGGCCTGTCACGAGCACATCGGGGCCAACCAGGCGACCCGACACTGCCTCAGCAATCCATTGTGCTGACGTCTGCATGTTCTACTCCTTCAGACTCACGGCGTCGTCGGATACAGGTTAGCGGACGACGTGGAGGCGGGGATACCCAGGTTGCCGACAGCGGTACGCGCAATGTCGCCAAACAGCGGAGCCGAGGAATCAGATGAGACCGACGCCACCCTCGGGTTGTACAGCACGACGGCGATCGCGAGGCGCGGCGCATCCGCGGGAATAATGCCGGCAGTCGTGGAGACGAGGCCGGACGCGCCATCGATGATCGTCTCAGCGGTACCGGTCTTCACAACCACGCGGTAGCCGGGCACCTTCGCGGCACCAGCGGTACCCAGATCGTCCTCGACGACGGATTCCATCATCGTGACCAGCTGCGAGGCAGCCGTCGCATCCATGGCCTGGACAGGCTGACTACCCTGTGGCACCTCAACTGTTCCATCCGCGTTCGTCCACGACTTCACAATGTGAGGCGCGATGCGCACTCCCCCGTTTGCGATCGTGGCGAGCGCCGAGGCCTCCTGCATCGCGGTAATCGCGTACGCCTGACCGAACATCGTCACGTAGCGGTCACGGCCCTGCCACTGATCCGCACTGCGCAGCAGACCGGCGGACTCGCCGGGCAGCTCGACGCCCGTCTCCTCGCCAAACCCGAGAGCGCGCATCATCGCGTATCGCTGGTCGTCGCTCATCATCTGGCCGATCAGGACAGTACCAGTGTTCGACGACTCCGCCAGAATGCCTGTCGCCGTCAGGGTTTCGCCGTCATGCTCGTGGAAGTCGGTGATAGGACCACCCGCGTCGGGAAGATCCAGCGCGTAAGGCACCTGGAAGACACTCGTCGGCGTGATCGTCCCCTGATTGAGAGCCGCCCCCACGGTCACGAGCTTGCCCACGGAGCCGGGCTCGAATGCGTCCTGAACCGCATGTACCTTCTGAGGGCTCGCATTGTCGGGCTCCTTGGAGTTCGAGTCCGCCATCACCAGCACATGACCTGTTGCCACGTCCTCAATGACGACCGCCCCCCAGTCGGCCTGGTGTTTCGTCACTCGCGCGTCGAGCAGTTCCTGAACCTGGTGTTGCAGGTCGGCATGCAGCGTGAGCTCCACATTGCCGCCGTTCTTCGGCTCAACAGTGGTCTTCTTACCGCCCGGCATCACGGCGCCGTTGGGCGCGATCTCGAAGGCCTGTGCGCCGGGCGTACCCGTCAGCAGCGTGTCGAACTGCGCCTCCATGCCCGAAGACCCCTGCCCTTCGGCGTTGACCGTCCCGATGACGGGCGCAGCAACATTGCCATTGGGGTACTCACGCTCAAAGACGGACTCCCACTCGATCCCGTAGATGTCGAGCTTACGGATCTCACGGTATGACACGGCATCCACGTTGCGTTTGATGTACACGTAGGTCGAGTCGCCCAGCATCATGCCGCCGAGCTCCGCCTCATTCATGCCGAGGATGGGGGCGAGGAGGCGCGCGGCCTCCGCGGGGCCACGGCCGACCTCGTTCCCGTCATCGTCACGGTGCACGAACGATCGGATATTCACCTGGTTCACCGCAATGTCGTACGTCTGGATCGAGTTCGCCAGGACGACACCCGTGGCATCGGTGATCGTGCCACGCGCAGCGGCAACCTCCGTCGAGGAGGTACGCACACGCTGCCCCTGCGCCGCCAGCGACGGCCCTTCGATGATCTGCAGCTGAACCAGACGCACACCACAGATACACAGGGCACCAACAAGGATGCCCACGATCCATCGCGAACGCGTGATGACGGTATCCATCGGTACTCGCCTTCCGAGTTACTTCGCGGGAGTCCCAGCCTCGACGCTGCCGGTTTCAAGGGTGATGAAGCCCGACTTTCCGGCGGGCACCATGCCGTTCGCCTTCGCGGCCTTCTCAAGCTCCGTCGGCGAGGCCTTCCGATCCAGTTCCGCGCGCATCGTCCACGACTGCGCCTCCAGCTCATTAAGAACCAGCTGCTGCTCGCGGATCTCGAACGACGTCTGGGCCATGCGCGTATTGAGGACCATCGATGTGACGACGGAGGCCAGGGCGACGGCGACGAAGAGCATCAGGATCGCCGCGACCGAGCGTCGAGGACGAGTGCCTTCAACGATACGCAGCTCATGGGCCTCCTCGCGGCGCAGCTCGGGGCGCGCTGCGGGACGTGCCTTTGCGGTTGCTGCACTCATGAGAGGTCCTTCCATTCGCGGATGAGCTCCGCTCCGCGCAGTCGCACGGAAGCAGATCGGGGGTTGTGGTCTTGTTCGGCCTGATCGGCCCTGTTCGCGCCCTTTGTCAGCAGGCGCAGGCTGGGAGCCATCTCCTCAGGGATGATCGGTAGTCCGGGAGGAGCGCTGCTGGTCGAGCCGCGACGCAGCACGTCTTTGACTATCCGATCCTCGAGACTCTGGTAGGACTCCACGACCAGGCGCCCGCCTACCCTCAGACTTGCGAGGGCCCTCGGCAGAGCGCGTTCCAAGATGGTGAGCTCGTCATTGACAGCCACGCGCAACGCCTGGAACGTCCGCTTTGCCGGGTTACCGCCGGTGCGTCTCGCGGGGGCCGGGATGGCCTCGCGAATGATGTCGACGAGTTCCCCGGTGCGCGTGATCGGCGCAGTGTCGCGACGTCGGATGATGAGCCTGGCGATACGCGGCGCGAATTTCTCTTCGCCGTACGTGCGCAGGATTCGGATCAGTTCACCTTCCGAGGCAGTGGCAAGCAGATCAGCCGCGCTCTGCCCGGTGGTCGAATCCATCCTCATGTCGAGGGGCGCATCTTTGGAGTAGGCGAATCCGCGTTCAGCCTCGTCCAGCTGCAGGGAGGACACGCCCAGGTCCATGAGGACGCCATCCACGCGCGCCCCCTGTCCAAGTTGGTCTGCGACCGCCTCATCGATGTGGTCGTAGGTGGTGTGAACAGCTCGGAAGCGTGTCCCGAAACGCTCAAGACGCTCGGAGGCGAGAGCGATCGCCTGAGGGTCGCGGTCAATACCAATAACCGTCAGGTCCTCGAAGCGCTCGAGCGCCCCCTCCGTGTGACCACCCATGCCCAGCGTGCCGTCCACGAGAACCGCGCCGGGGCGCTGAATCGCGGGGGCAAGCATGTCGAGGCACTCGGCGAGGAGCACAGGCACGTGCCGCTCGCTCGCGGGGCGCGACGAATCGTGCACCGCCTGCGATGTTTCCACCATGTCGCGCCTCCTTTCGTGTGCCGACTGTCGTGTACTGGGTGTCCGATCCGTGCTTCCAGGTCCCCCACCGTGCTCCGCCACCGGGGAAGTGATGTCGGAACAGCGGGCGGAGACCTGAGAGCACGGGTCAGAACATCCCCGGGATGATCTCTTCTGCAGTATTGGAGAAGACCTCTTCCTGGACGGCGAGGTACTCGCGCCAAGCCGAGGCATCCCAGATCTCGGCTCGCGACCCCGCGCCAATGACGGCGAGTTCGCGACCCAGACCGGCGTACGCACGCAGGTCCGCAGGAACGCTAATGCGACCCTGCTTATCCGGGATCTCCTTGTAGGCTCCCGAGAGCATCACGCGGATCCAGTCACGCGCCTGCTTGGACGACAGGGGCGCGCGACGCAGTTCCGCGGTCATGTTCTCGAATTCCGCGGCAGGGAATGCATAGATGCAGTGCTCTTGGCCGCGAGTGAGGACGATCCCGCCCTCCATGTCCTCGCGAAAGCGCGCGGGCAGAAACATGCGGCCCTTGTCGTCGAGCTTGGGCTCATACGTACCGAGGAACATGTCACCGCCCTCCCCTGTTCGGAACTTTCCCCCACTTTAACCCAACACACCCCATATTTACAGAGGAACTTCCGGCGTGGCGTAAAAAACAGAGGTGTCAAACGGCTTCGTTTCAATGAAAAAATCGAGTGGAGAAAAGTGGGGGAAATCTTGCACACATTCGAGGAAACACACCTCCCACTCACCGCCCACGCCACGCACTCACCCCTTCCTCCTCGTCAGCAATCATTGAAGTACCAACGCTAACCGAACGCCAAAGACCAGGAAACGGTCAGCAATCCAAGCCCGGTGGAGCAGCGTGGGGAGGACAGTGGGGAGGAGCGTGGAGGACACCGGGGAGGACAGTGGGGAGGAGCGTGGAGGACACCGGGGAGCTGTCCAAGGATCCCGGTGAATGGTCTGCCCAAGCGCCACTCAGATCAGCGCGGATCACACCGCAGCACTCCCCTCACACAGATCACCCGCAAGCAGGAACACGCACTCCCAACATCGCGCGCACATTTGTGCGACTACCGGGGTACGGGTGGGAGGATGTGCGTGATAGTTGCGCAGCATTCTTAGTATTTCATGCTGGTTCTGCGCGTACCCTGAAACAGTAGGGCGCGCTCCCAACGACGGGGGCACGCCGCAGGGCACCTCACCGTGGAGGAGTACTACGCCATGACGGTTCCACCATTGTTCGACCCCCTCGATAGCGAGGATGAGGATCAGCTGCCGCGCGACACCGCGTCACGGGAGGCAGGGCGCGAGGCCGATGCTGAGCACTGGGACACCCGCTCGCGTCCCTCGGGTATGCGGGCCCACGCCCAGGCGTGGCTGCACGTCGAGCCGTTCTATTGGACGATGCGCGTGGTCTACGTGTGCCTCGCCGCAGGAGCCGTCTTCGCCGTCTACATCAACGGGGTCGCTGAAGGCTGGTGGCACGCCTGGGGCGAAAAACCCAGCGTCGCAGCCACAACCCCCGCCACCCAGCCCACGCCCGCACCAACAGTGTCGAGCGAGGCCGCGATGTCGGGTGGCTATCAGATCGGCCCCGACGGCGTCCTCGTGCGCCCCGCCCAATACGCCGCAGACACCTACACCAAACCTGAACTCCCCGAAGAAGCCAAGGAAAACACCGAACGAGGAGCAGAAGCAGCCGCAGAACACTTCCACGCGCTCATGGGGTACACATGGAACACCGGAGACGTACACCCAATCCAAGATTTTTCCGATCCGTCCTCACAATTCGTTTCTTCATACGTGCAGGACGTCTCTGATTTGTATGCGAGTGGTTGGGCGTACGGAAGCAAATCCCAGATCATTCACGTCCTCAAAGTTGAACCCATTGCTGCTAATGGCACTGATATTCCACCGAACACGGTAACCGTTGCTTTCCGCTTGAAATCCACAGACGGGACGACGTGCCGTGGCCAAAAAATTCGTGTCAAGGATGAGGAATACGAGTCAACGCTCATCCTACTCATGACGTGGAAGGGCGACCGATGGATCGAAACACAGGCAACGATAAGGACTGGTAATGAACAATAGGTTGCAGAACTGCGTTGGCGTAATTATTGCAGTGCTTGGTGCACTTCTCCTGTGTGCCGTACCATCTGCGGCATATGCTGACGGTGATGATGAAGGGCCGTACAGGCAGCGGTCAGATGCACATGGTAGCTCGGTTGAGACTATCGCCCAGCTTCTCACTATCGTCCAAGACCCAGTTCTTAATGGGCCGAATAATATCAACGCAACTGACGATAAAAACCGTCTCACTGCTGATGTAGAGACCAATCCGGAGTCGGCAAATCTCGCTGCGTGGGCTAGGTGTGCATCCGTTGCCATTGGAAAAGCCCCCAACAGCCCGTCCGTTTCTGATGAGACCTCCACGGACAACTGTACACTTCCCGAAGATAGCGATACGGGAACGGTTGAGCCTGGGCGCCTTCCAACGACTCGCGAGATTCTGCTAGCCGCATCCACACTCATCCACGCCGACGGCGCGGGCCTTCATAAGCGCCCCGCCAGGACGTCGTACACGAACAAGTACGTCCCCACACTCGTGGCGGCCACCCATCCGACCCAAACCCACACGATTAACCTGCTGGGACACGACATCACCATCACCTTGACGGCCACCAATTACGAATGGGACTGGGGCGACGGCACCCCACACACCATCACCGCCTACCAAGGGACGGTCTTCGAGAAGGGCATGGACCCCAACAAGGACCCCCGGCTGATCCGCCACTACTACACCCCACCCAACGGCTGGCGCTCACGCTTCGACGGCCCATACCCCGACGCCACACGCACCATCACCCTGACCACCACGTGGAGCGGCACCGCCACCAACCCATTCACCGGAGAAACCCAAACCATCAACGGCCTGGTCACCACCACGGAAACAACAGGCCCCTTCCCCCTCAACCACCTCATCGTCTCAAACACCGACACCTGGGAAGAAAAACAAGGCCACTAAACCACCGAGGGGCGAAGGCCTCACCCTCCCGCGTGTTCACGGCACGCCAAGCATGCGATACATGATGGACAGCAAAGCGGGGCGCTCCGGTTTCCCGGTGCGCCCCGCTCCCAACAGTCTTGGATCGACGACGTCAGTCGTCATCCTTGCGGTTATCCCAGCGTCGCTCCTGATCCTGAATGAAGGAATCCCAGCCGCCACCCTTGCTCTTCTTCTCCGAGCGGGGCTCATCCGCACTGCGCCCCTTGCCCCCGGGCCGCGAAAGTGCGTAGAGCACTCCGGCGACCGTCACGGCGAAACCGACGACCCCCAGGAGGATCGACACGACGGAGTACCCCAGAGACACAGCAGCAACCAGCACAATCATGCCCAGGACAGCACCCGTCAGGCCAAGGGCAATACGGCGAGGAGCGCGAGGACCTTCCGCCGCCTTCGACTCAGGCTCTTCGGAGACGGGAGCGGACATCTGTGAGGCCAACGCCGGGTCTTCCTCGCGCAAAGATGCTTCCATCTGCTCGAGGATCTTCTTCTCATACTCGGTGAGAGCCATTGGGTGCCCCTTTCACATGGGTAGTACGAACAGCTTAGCGCGTCCGGTATGTCAGAGACGAACTGGCCTTACAGGAGGGTCCCCTGGCGCGCCTCGCTGCCGCCACCATCCAGCCCTTGCTCACCCCGGCCTCGTTGATCGGACGGAGCCTGAGCGGGAGCAGCCTCACCCGTATCCGCCCCGAAGGAACGCCGGTCGGGCGTCTTCTTACCGAGCAGCGTGGCCGGAGCGAGCGCACCGGCACCAAACTTCGTGCGGATCTGATCCATCGCGCGCTCCGAGGCGGCCGGTCGCTCGTCCCGATCCAACGTCACGGCGACTCCACCGGAACGCGACTGCAGGCCCTCCACGCGCACGCCGAAGAGACGCACCCCGCCGATCGGCATGTCCTCGCGCGAAAAAAGCTCACGCGCGGCCCTGGCAATGTCTCGCCCCGTGTCCGTGGGCGCCACGAGGCTCACGCTGCGCGTGATCGTATGAAAATCGGCGCCGCGCATCTTAATCCCGACAGTCCACCCGACAACCCCGCCCGCCCGCAGTCGACGCGCGCAATCGTGAGAGGCCGCCAGGATGAATTCCTCAATCTGGACCCGCGAGCGCACATCCTCCTCGAAGGTGCGTTCCATGCCGACCGATTTTTCGGCGCGCGCCGGGCTCACGGTCCGCGGATCGATGCCCCACGCAAGGTCGTGCAGGTGATGGGCCGCGGCGACTCCGAGGAGTTTCGTCAGGCGGGCGATGGGCGCGTGGGCGAGGTCGCCGATTGTGTCGATGCCTTCGCGATCGAGGACCGCTGCGGTTCGACCGCCCACACCCCACAGGGCCCCCACCGGCAGCCCGTGGAGGAAGTCGACCGTGGCCTGGTGAGGGATGAGGAGAAGCCCATCGGGTTTGGCGTGCGAGGAAGCGATTTTCGCGACCGATTTCGTGGATGCGATGCCAACAGATGCGGGCAGGCCGACGCTCTCGCGGATTCTCGAGCGGATGAGAGTCGCAATCGTCAGGGGTGATCCGAGGCGGCGGCGAGCCCCGGACACGTCCAGGAACGCTTCATCGATGGAGACCTGTTCGAGCGCGGGCGTGATCGTCGCGAGGATCCTCATGACCTCCTGAGAGTAGCGGCGATACAGGCCGTGACTGCCAGGAACGAAGGCCGCGTGCGGACACAGGGCTCGGGCACGCGATGTCGGCATGCCGGCGCGCACGCCAAGGGCTCGAGCTTCGTAGGTGGCGGACGTGACGACGCCACGCCCCGAGGTCCCCCCAACGATGATGGGACGCCCAACGAGGCTCGGGTCCTCGCGCATTTCGACCTGGGCGAAGAAGGAGTCCATGTCGACGTGGAGGATCGGGGTAGCCGAGTCGTCCGATCCCCAGTCGCGTTTCGCTCGCGCGTCCCTGGGAGCGTTTGACATGTCACCTCCTGCACCCATCGACGGTCTTCGTGGTTACAGTGTCCACCATGGCACGCTCATCTTCGTCACGCGACATCTCTTTCGACACGGATTTCGGCCCAGCGCATATCCGGTGGGATGGGCCGCGTGCGACGCTCTTCCTCGGTGAGGTCGAATCGTCCGCAGTTGACACGTCGGACCCCACCTACTTGGAGTTCGAGTACATGCAGCACATGGACGCTGTCGTGTCCTCGCTGTGGGGCGCTCAGGATCGTTTTCGCGCGCTTCATGTGGGCGGTGCGGCGTGCGCGCTCGCGTGCGCCTGGTCGGCGTCGCACCCACAGTCCCGCCACGTCGCCGTTGAGGTTGACCGTCTGTTGGCCGAGCAGGTGCGTGAGCACTTCCCGATCCCGAAGGCCCCGCAGGTCAAGATACGTGTGGGCGATGGACGTGCGGTCCTCGAGGGGACGCGCGAGGGGAGTTTCGATGTGATCGTGCGCGACGCCTTCGCCTCCGGGGTCACTCCGGATCACCTGCGTACGGTGGAGTGCGCGCAACGGGCACGCGCGACGCTGACGGCCCGAGGCGTCTACCTCGTGAACTGCGCCCATGGCGGGGCAGCAAACGCTCGTCAGGACGTGGCGGCCCTGCGCGAAGTTTTCCCTTTCGTGGCCTCTATTCAGGATCCGAAGGTGGGACGAGGCGGGAGGCGCGGTAACGTCGTCGCCCTGGCCTGCGCGGATGGCGTCGTTGACGTCGATGAGATCGATCGCGCCCTGCGCACGCTGGCACTGCCCGCTCGCATTACGCGGCCGCGGGACCTGGAGCGATGGGTGGCGGGAACGCCCGCTCTCAGGGATGCGCAGGTCGGTTATCCTCAGACCGATTAACGAGGCCGTGGCGCGTTAACGAGGCCGTGGCGCGCGGGCAGGAGCACCGCGCCCAGGAGTTGGGCTCGGCGCTGCCTCACGCACGGATCCGTCAGGCGCGGTGGCGCGGCGACGAGGGGCCGGGTCCCTGCCCCTTGCGGCGTGCCTCAACGCGGGCGAGGACATCCTCAACGGTGTCGGGCTTGGCTACTTCGTCGGCTTCTTCAGTACGCGGAGCCCTCTGAACGGATTCGATTTCCTCGTCCTGGGCACGGGAGACCTGCGCGAGGTAGGCCTCGATCACGTCGCCAATGTCCTTCGGTGCTTTCTCGTCGCCGCTGGTCATCGGAGGCTGTCCCATGCCAGGCAGCGGAATCGCGCCCGTTCCACCGGTCCACGCATCAAAGTGCTCCTCAAGAGCGGACACGGTGTGCGAGATCTCCGGATTGCCTTCGACGAGCTTTTCGATGCTCTCCTGATCCTGCGCAGCTCCCTGTTCGAGGTCACCGACCGGCAACGAGAGGTCCGCGAACTTAGCGAATGAGGTCAACAGGGCAGAGGAGGCGGCTGGGTAGCCGGTGTCCGCCATGTAGTACGGAACCGCTCCGAGCAGCGCGAGCCCGCCGATCCCCTGCTGTCCCATGCGAATCTGCATGAACGTGGACAGCGGCGAGGGGAACTGCATGTGATTCGAGATCGCGCCGGACCCCGGGGGCAGCAGCGACTCGTCGGTCGCCTGCACGTGGACGGGCGTGGGACGAGTGTGCGGAACCCCCGAGGGGACACCGTGCAATGAAAAGGTAATTTCCACGCCTGCGCGTTCGCAGATCTCGCGGATCGCAGCAGTAAACGACTCCCAGTGGGCGTCGGGCTCAGCCCCGTGCAGGACCAGGATCGGATTCCCCATGTCGTCTTCGACGAGGTCGAGGACGGTTTCGGGCATCACCATGTCCGGGGAGGACACCCAGTTGTCGACGGTCACGATGGGTCGGTGGGAGCGGTAGTCCATGAGGGTATCGGCATCGAACGTGGCGACCCGCTCGTTGTGCAAGGAACGCAGCAGCTGGCCAATCGCCATGCGTCCAGCCGCGCCGGCGTCAATCGCCCCATCGAAGTGGATGAGGAGAATCTTCGCCTTCGCACCCGCGGCGGGACCGTCGGCATACAGGTCGGTGGCCTTCATACTCGCGTCTCCTCCTCATGCTCATGCTTCTGCCTCGTGTCTAACGTACCCGCGTCGCCCCCGCCTCGTCACGCGGGAACCATTTTTGAGCTTGGGGCGAAGTCCGCACACGCCCGACGCACTGGAAGCGCCGAAAGCAAAAGTAGGGGACAATAGAGGGCCACAGAATCGAGGAGGAGCCATGGCCACGAACACTCATGATGAGTCGTCGACCGACCTTCCGTTGCCCGAACAGGATTTCGTCGACCGAGCCTACGAGCGCCTGGATGCACTGCGGGCCTCCTACCGCGAGCGCCAGGGGCGCGTCCACTCCACGCACGGCGTCGGTAACGCACAGGGATGGACTGAGCGCGAGGCCCTGTCCGCGCACCTGGGAGAGATGGCCGCCCGCCTCGAAGGTGTGGAAGAACGCCTCGTCTTTGGTCGCCTCGACATGGTGGATCGTTCTGTGCGCCACGTGGGTCGTCTGTCTCTGTCTCACGAGGACGGCACTCCCCTCCTCGTGGACTGGCGTGCTCCCGCTGCGCGCCCCTTCTATCAGGCCACGTCGGCTGAGCCGGACGGCGTCGTTCGGCGTCGTCATATTTCGACGCGTGATCGTCGAGTAACCGGCCTGGAGGATGAGCTGTTGGACGCGTCCCACGCATCGGGGCTGGAGCTCCAGGGCGAGGGCGCGCTCATGCACGCGCTGAGCGAAGCTCGCGACGGTCGTATGGGCGACATCGTCGCCACCATTCAGTCCGAGCAGGACCGCATCATCCGCGCATCCGACAAGGGCCTCATGGTCGTCCAGGGTGGCCCAGGTACAGGCAAGACAGCGGTCGCGCTGCACCGTATCGCCTACCTTCTGTACGCCCACCGCGAGCGCCTCGAGCGCTCGGGGGTCCTCCTCGTGGGCCCGTCGAGGCTGTTCCTGCGTTATATCGAGCAGGTGCTCCCCTCCCTGGGTGAGACGGGCGTCGTGTCTGTGACTGTCGGTGACCTGGTGCCGGGCGTGCATGCTCGCGCCGAAGACGACGAGGCCGTGGCTCGGATCAAGGGGCTGCCCGCGTGGGCGAAAATCGTCAAGGAGGCGGTGCGCTCGCTCGCGAAGCTGCCCGAGGGCGACCAGGTGCTACGCGTGTGGAACCGCGAGGTGACGCTCTCGCGCTCCGACGTGGAGACGGCCAGGCGCCGAGCGAAGCGCTCTGGTCGTGCGCACAACGTGGCGCGCGAGTCGTTCGCGCGCGAGCTCATGGACGTCCTCGCCCTGCGTCTTGCGCGCGAGGCCGGGGATGCCGATTCCGAGGGCGGCGTGGATCCGGAGGTGAAACGCTCGTGGCTCATCGAAATCCGCGATTCGGTGGATTGCAGGCGCGCAATCAACACGGCGTGGATGCCGACGAGCGCGGGGACGCTGCTGCGTCGGCTCTACGCGCGCCCCGAGGTATTGGCGGCGGCGAACCGCAAGGCTGGTTCTCCCCTGCGTCCCGATGAGCTCGCCGCTCTCGTGCGGCCGCGCTCGGCGCCGTGGACGGTGTCAGACGTGCCGATCTTGGATGAGTGCGAAGAACTTCTGGGTCCCATGCCCACTTCCTCCGCGTCATCGCGGGAGACGGATGAGGGCGCGGTTGAGCGCGCCCGCGAAGCGATCGAAGCCCAAAACCTGGGCGGCGGCATCGTGACAGCTCAAATGCTCGCGGACCAGGTCACCGGGCAGGATTCGTGGACGCCCCTGTCCGAGCGTGCCGCGAAAGACCGCACGTGGGCATACGGCCATATCGTGGTCGACGAAGCCCAGGAACTCTCTCCGATGGCATGGCGTGCCCTGCTGCGCCGCTGTCCCTCCCGTTCGTTCACGGTCGTCGGAGACCTCGACCAGCGCCGTGGCAACAAGCGTCCGCCCACGTGGGAGAAAGCTCTCGGCCCAGCAGCCCGCGCCTTCACGGCCGAGTATGCCCTCACGGTCTCCTACCGCACGCCCGCGACCCTGACGACGCTCGCTGAAGGTGTCGTCGCCCGCGCCGGTGTTCCCGTCCTGTACCCGATGACCGCCGTACGCGACGTCGAGGGCTGCTACCGCGTCACCCACGTGGACGCGCCCGAGGACGCCCCGGCCTCGCCGAAGGAAGACAGCTCCCTGTGGCAGGCCGTCGCCCGGGCCCAGCGCGAGGCCGAGGAACGCCTCGACCGCGAGGCGGGTACCTCCCGTGGCCGCATCGCCATCATTGTCGGCAACGAGCGCGCCCGAGCGTGGGGAGCCGACGTGGCCGGCGAGACTGCGCTCTCCGAGCGTGTCTCCCTCCTGTCTGCCGTTGCCTCCAAGGGCCTCGAATTCGACTCGGTCGTCCTCGTCGAACCCGCCGAGATCATCAGCGACGGCGTCGGAGACCTCTTCGTGGCGCTCACGCGCGCCACCCACGACGTCCACGTCGTCCACAGCGCAGCTCTGCCCGCCGGCATGGAGGAATGGTAGGAGCAACCACACCCTGACACCGCGTACCGTTTCGCGTCCCCGTCTGCCATGATGGGGGCATGACACGCGCACTGCTCCTGGAAAACCCGCACGACGTCGCCGACGATATTTTCGCCAAGTTCGGCGTTGAGGTAAGGCGCGTCAAGGGCGCCCTGTCCGAAGATGACCTGATCGAGGCTCTCGAGGGCGTGGACTACCTGGGTTTGCGTTCCAAGACCGAGGTCACCGAGCGCGTGCTGCGTGCACGCCCCGAGCTCAAGGCCATCGGTGCCTTTTGCATCGGCACAAACCAAATCGACCTGGCCACGGCGACCGAGATGGGCATCGCCGTCTTCAACGCTCCCTATTCCAACACCCGCTCCGTCGTCGAACTCGCCATCGGCGAGATCATTGACCTGTCGCGCCGCGTGACCGTGAAAAACTCGCGTCTGCACCGCGGCGTGTGGGACAAGAGCGCGGACGGGGCCCACGAGGTGCGCGGACACACGCTCGGCATCATCGGCTACGGGAACATCGGCACCCAGCTCTCCGTTCTCGCTGAGGCCATGGGCCTCAACGTCATCTTCTACGACGCCGCCGAGCGCCTCGCCCTGGGCAACGCGACGCAGATGCCCACCATGGAAGCCGTCCTACGCGAAGCCGACATTATTTCGGTGCACGTGGATGGCCAGGAGTCCAACACGAACCTCATCGGACGCGTCGAGTTCGAACTCATGAAGCCCGGCGCCCTGTTCATCAACCTGTCACGCGGCCACGTCGTTGACGTCGACGCACTGCATGCCGCGCTCGTCTCCGGGCACCTGGGCGGCGCCGCCATCGATGTGTTCCCGGAGGAGCCTCGAGCCAACGGCGACCCATTCACCTCTCCCCTGGCGACCCTCGACAACGTCATCCTCACCCCCCACATTGGCGGCTCGACGGAGGAAGCCCAGTACGACATCGGTCGTTTCGTCGCCGCCAAAATCGGCGAATACCAGGTCAGCGGCTCAACCGACATGAGCGTGAACCTGCCGAACCTGACGATGAATGTCGGCAAGCGCTCGCGCTACCGCGTGCGCCTCATCCACCGCAACGTTCCCGGCGTCATGGCGCGCGTGAACCAGATTTTCGCGTCCTCCGAGGCTAACGTCGACGCACAGATCCTGGCCACCCTCGACGAGGTCGGCTACGTGCTCACCGACATCTCGGCAGGCCTGGGACGCGAGGCACTTGAGGAGCTGAGCCACCTACCCGAGACCATCCGCTTGATCGCGACGCCGCTCTAAAACTGTCGCGTTCATCGCGTTTCCACCTGGTTAATGGGCAGCGTGGTTACGGTATCGTAGGTATACCGTTCCCAAAGGAGGACAGATGGACCTCACGTCGCAGCTGCGCGCTCTGTACGCGCCCGGCGTTGCCTACGAGATCGCGGCCCCCGCGCAGCCCATCCCTGAGATGGTCCTGGAGGTTGCCTCGCGCTACCCGAAGCGCACAGCCATCGACTTTTTCGCGCGCCAGCTCACGTATGCAGAGCTTGCCCATGAGATGCGCCGATGCGCCGGTGCCCTCCACCAGGCGGGTGTGCGCCCTGGCGACCGGGTCGCTCTCGTCATGCCGAATTGCCCGCAGCACGCCGTTGCCGTTCTCGGCACGATGCTGCTCGGCGCGGTCGTCGTTGAGCACAACCCCCTGGCACCCGCAGGCGAGTTGGAAGGCGAGTACGCGCGACACGGCGCACGCGTGACGATCGCATGGTCCAAGACCCTCGAGAAGCTTACCTTCCTCGGACGCGGCCACACCACCTTCTCGATGGACCTGACGACGGCCCTGCCCACGGCCTCGCGCCTAGCGCTCAAGCTGCCTGTGAAGGCAGCGCGCGAGAAGCGCGATCAGCTCGCGAGCCCGCGCCCGAACTGGGCCCGCTCCTGGACGCGCGCGATGCGCTCGGCCACCCCCTGGCATGGCAGCTGCCCATCTGCCATGGATGACGTGGCTCTCCTCATCCACACGGGCGGAACGACGGGCGTTCCGAAGGCCGCCGCACTCACGCACGCCAACCTCATGGCCAACGTCGAGGAATCAATCGCGTGGGTGCCGGTCCTTCACGAAGGGGCCGAAGTCTTCTACTGCATCCTCCCGCTTTTCCACGCCTTCGGCTTCACGATTGGCTTCCTGGCGGGCCTGCGCTTGGGCGCGACAATCGCGATGTTCCCCAAGTTCGACACCGCGCTGGTCCTGGCGGCCCAACGCCGCCTGCCGTGCACGTTCTTCCTGGGCGTTCCACCCATGTACGAGCGCCTCCTCAAGGCAGCCGAGGGGACAAATGCTGACCTCTCGTCGATCCGCTTCTCGCTGTCCGGCGCCATGCCTCTCTCGGCTGCACTTGCCGATCAGTGGGAACAAGCCACCGGCGGCCTCATGATCGAAGGCTACGGCATGACCGAGGCTTCCCCGATCATCCTTGGTTCTCCTCTCGCCTCATCGCGCGCACGCGGAGCCCTTGGCATCCCCTACCCTTCCACCCAGGTCCGCATCGTCGATCCGGAAAACCCCTCCCGCGAGGTGGCCGATGGCGAGGTCGGAGAACTCATCGCGCGCGGCCCACAGGTCTTTTCCGGCTACTGGAACCAGGACGAGGAAACCGCGGAAGTCTTCACCGAGGATGGCTGGCTACGCACGGGCGACCTCGTGCAGGTGCGCGACGGCTTTATCTACATGGCCGACCGACGCAAGGAGATGATCAACTCCTCCGGCTTTAACGTCTATCCCTCCCAGGTCGAAGAAGCCGTGCGATCAATGCCTGGCATCCTCGACGTCGCAGCCATTGGCGTACCTGCCGGAGAGTCCGGCGAGGACGTCGTCGCAGCGGTCGTGCTCGAAGCCGGCGCCTCCGTGACGCTGGGTGACCTGCGCAAGTGGGCGGAAAAATCACTCGCCCACTACGCGCTCCCTCGTCAGATTGTCGTCATGACCGAGCTTCCTCGCTCGCAGCTGGGCAAGGTCATGCGCAAGAAGGTGCGCGAGCAAATCCTGGGCGCTCAGGCGGCCGCCACGGATGCTGTTGCGGGCGCGCGCGACGCCGTCGCAGGCGCACGCGAAGCGATGAGCGAAAAGGTCGCAGAGGCACGCGGCGCCGCTTCCGAGGCCGTCTCCGAGGCTCGCGTGGCCGTCGCCGGAGCGCGCGGCGCAATGTCCGAGGCCATGGCTGAGGCACGTGAAACCATGTCCGAAAGGGTCGCAGAGGCGCGTGAAACCGCCTCCGAGGCCATGGCCGGGGCGCGCGATTCCGTCGCCGAGGCGGTGGCAGGTGCGCGCGAGTCAGTGTCCGAGGCCGTGGCTGGGGTCCGTGGATTGTCCGCGGGTACTCAGGGATCTACCCCCACTACCGGAGACGATGCACCGACAGCTGACCACCAGGAGACAACCGAGAGCTAATCACCAGGCATCGCCATGCTGACGAGTAGTGCCCGGTCCTCGTTGAGGGCCGGGCACTACTCGCACATCAGAATCAGTCATCTCCGAGCAGCGTGGGCGCCGCCGCGACGGAGCGTTTGCGGGCAGAACGTGCCTTACGAGGCTTCTTCGCAGGGGTCGGCGCGCTCTGGGCGGCATCGTCCGCTGTCTCTGGAGCGTCGGCACCGGAAGCGGTGCTGCGCGAGCGCTCCCGCAGCGCGTGAATGGCCTGTTCGAAATCGTCGAGGTTATCGAACTGGCGATAGACGGATGCGAAGCGCAGGTATGCGACGACATCCAGATCGCGTAGGAACGGAAGGATCGCCTTTCCGACCTCGTCTGTGGACACGTTGGAGACACCCGTCGAGCGCAGCTGCTCCTCCACCTGCTGGGCAAGAATCGCGAGCTGGTCATCCGACACAGGCCGACCCTGGCAGGCCTTCTTCACACCCGATACAACCTTGTTACGGGAGAAGGACTCGACCACCCCGGAGCGCTTGACGACCTGGAATGACGAGGTTTCAAGCGTCGTGAAACGCTTCTTACAGTGGGTGCACTCGCGACGACGCCGAATCGAGGCGCCGTCGTCCGCGATGCGCGTATCGACGACGCGCGAATCCGGGTTATGACAGAAAGGGCAGTGCACCCTTCAACGGTACACGCTCGGACCCCCATCTGTCACAGGAGTCCCACGTGCCACCGTCAGCGGACGGGGACAACAACCCTCTGGCCGGGCTGCAAGGCGCCGCGCACATCATTCATACGCTCAATGTCGGCGACGACCTGCTCGAGCGGGCGATCCGTCTTCACACTCTGAGCGAGGGACCAGACAGAGTCACCACTGACGACCGCCTTTGTGACGGTCGGACCGTCGTACGCGTCCGGCTGAATCGCTAGACCAAGGGCACCGGCACCAACCGAAAGGACAAGCGTGGCGAGCACGCCGGCGAACAGACCGCGACGCGAGGACCCAGTCCGACGACGAGGAGCAGCAGGCGCACGCAGATACGAGGGATCATCAATGCGCTGAGCCTCAACACGACGACGCGCAGAGGGGGCCGTAGAGATGTCACGAACAGTCGCGAGCGGCGCTTCCTCCACGACACGAAGCGGGGAGCGGCGCGCAGGGAACGAGACGGCACCCTTCCTCACAACGGGAACACTCATGAGAACCTCCAGAAACCTTAATCGAACATCTGTTCGTCGAACACCTGTACGATAGCATGCAATCCACACAATGTCGAGACCCGCTCGAACATATGTTTCATTTTGTCTGCGATCGTCCTATCCTTGACACATCCAGTGGACGACCACCCGTGCACATTTGCGTCCACCCACAGGAGAGGGAGAGGCCATGACCGAGCGACCGATCAGCGATCGCCACCGCGCAATCCTGCGTGTTATCAACGAAAAGTTGGCATCGAGCGGCTTCCCCCCGTCTGTGCGCGAGATCGCATCCGCAGTTGGATTGGCGTCGCCTTCGACGGTGAAGCATCATCTCGACGCGCTTGAGGCCGACGGATTCCTTGTTCGCGAGCCAGGGCTGCCTCGCGCGCTCGATCTCACCGATCGCGCGCGCACCGAGCTGGGAATCGCCCCCTCATCGCAACCCTCGGAGAAGGTCGTTCGCATCGAAGTCCCCGTCTCCCACGTGGAGGAAGAGGGAACGGCTATTCCATTGGTCGGACGCATCGCCGCTGGTGCGCCCATCACGGCTGAGCAGCACGTAGAGGACGTGTTCCACCTGCCAACGTCCATGACCGGGCACGGTGACCTCTTCATGCTCGAGGTCAGCGGCGAGTCAATGGTCGACGCTGGCATCTTCGACGGTGACTACGTTGTCATCCGCTCTCAGAACGACGCTCGCAACGGTGAATTTGTCGCTGCCATGATCGACGGCGAGGCCACGGTCAAGGAACTGTCCATCACGGGCGGCCACGTCTGGCTGCTCCCACACAACCAGGACTACTCCCCCATCCCCGGCGACGAGGCCACCATCCTCGGCAAGGTCGTGACCGTCATTCGTTCGCTCTGACGCACTGCAATAAAGAGTGGCGCCACCCTCTTGGGTGGCGCCACTCTTTATCTGTCGATGCGGATCAGAAGCCGAGGTCGCGGGCGACCTGACGCAGACGCTGGGCCGAGGCGGTCAGACCGTCACGCTCGTTCAGCGTGAGCGGCGGGTTGAGGACTCGTCCGGCGCCGTCGCGACCCACGATGGTCGGGGCAGCCATGACGACGTCCGAGATACCCTCCCAGTCCTCAAGCAGGGTCGAGATGGTCAGGACTCGCTGCTCGTCACGCAGGACAGCACCCGCGATATTCGCGGCGGACAGGCCAATCGCGTAGTTCGTCGCGCCCTTGCCTTCGATGATCTTGTAGGCGCTCTGGACGACCTCCTGCGCAATGGAATTGCGCAGAGCCGAGTCGAAGACACCGCCGGACAGGGTCGGGCCCCACTGCGACAGCGGGACGTTGCCGATCTCAGCGCTAGACCACAGGGCGACCTCAGAGTCACCGTGCTCACCCGCCACGTACGCGTGGATGTTCTGGGTGGCCACACCCGTCTCACGCGACACGAGGTAGCGCAGACGAGACGTGTCGAGCACCGTGCCCGAGCCGAAGACCTGATTGCGGGGAAGACCCGTGAGCTTGAGTGCCACGTAGGTGACGACGTCAACGGGGTTCGTCACGAACATGAAGCGGGCATCAGGGGCCACGTTCTGCAGGTTCGGAACGATCTTCTTCATGAGGTTGACGGTCGAACCGGCGAGCTCCAAGCGCGACTGGCCGGGCTGCTGCTTGGCACCAGCCGTCACGATAATCAGGTCGGAACCACGAACGATCTCAACGTCGTCGGAGCCCTCGATCGAACCGGCGGGGGTGAACTGAATGCCGTGGGCCATGTCAAGGGCCTCGGCCTCCACCTTTGCCTTGTTGATGTCCTGAAGGACGATCGAGCGGGCGTCGCCGCGCATCGCGCAGGCGTACGCGACAGCGGTACCAACCGCGCCGGCGCCGATAATGGCGATCTTAGAGGGACGTCCGGAGGACTTTGACGGGTACAGGGTCTGGGCTTTATTTTCCACGAGTGTCTCCTAGAGTCTGCGGGCATGTCCATTCTCTCAGATGAGAGCCTCACCGCGCCCGTTAACTGTGCGACGTTTTACACGCTCAGAGGCCACTCGCTCCTACTGGTCACTCACCTTGGCGAGGCGTTGCAACGCTCCGCGTACGACCTGCGGATCCGTCGTCGGCCACATGGCGGGCAGGGACCGCATGATGAAACTGCCGTAGCGCTTGGTCACCACGCGCGGATCGAGGATTGCAACGACGCCTCGGTCATCGGTTGAACGCAGGAGGCGCCCCACGCCTTGGGCCATCATGAGCGCCGCATGCGTGAGAGAGACGGAGACGAAGCCGTTGCCGCCCCGGCGTTCGACGTCCATGGATCGGGCGCGCGACACCGGATCGTCAGGGCGCGGAAACGGAATCTTGTCGATGACGACGAGACGGCAGGCTTCCCCTGCGACGTCGACCCCCTGCCACAGGGACATCGTGCCCACGAGGCAGGAGTCGCGTTCCTCGCGGAAACGCTGGATCAGCTGCGCCAGGGTTTCCTCGCCCTGCAGGTAGACGGTTAAGTCCGTTTGTTCACGAAGGGCTTGTGCTCCAGCCATCGCCCCGCGGCGCGACGCGAAGAGGGCGAGCATCCCACCACCCGAGGCCTGCGCAAGTTCGACGAGCTCGTCGAGCAGTGCGTCGGAGGGCCCGTCGCGCCCGGGCAGCGGCAAGTGGGTCGCCACGTAGCGGATGCCCTGGCGTGCGTGGTCGAAGGGGGATCCCACGTCGATGCCGTGCCAGGGCACGCCGGAGACGGCCATGCCGGACTGTGCGGCCATGAAGTCGAAATTCCCGCCGAGCGCGAGCGTTGCCGACGTGAGGATCGCGGGCCGCTCGCCGATGCCGTTCCCACCGATCGCCGCCGACACATCCAAAGGCCCCACAGTGAGGCGCGCGTTGTCGGACTCGTCCTTCGTGATGTAGGCGATCGACTGGTCGGGGTCCCTCCCCCACGCGTCGAGCGCACCGATCAGTTCGTCGATGGCGGCACGGGCCAGAAGCTTCGCAGCGGGCTCCCCCTGTGCGTCCGACACCTCGTGGCTGGCGCGCCGGGCAGCGCCGTCCAGCACGATCATCGCGTCGACGAGGGCGCTCGGCCGGTACTCGAGGAGGCCCGCCTCCAGCGGGGCCATCGCTGCACCGAGCCCAGCCCCGGCCTCGTCAAGGTCCGTGGAATCGATGGACAGATTCGAGCGCAGGGAGCGCGCCACGCGGCTCACGCGGGCCACCGTCAGGTCGGCGGCCGCCTGGGAGCGCACACGGTCGGCTAGCTCGTGGGCCTCGTCGATGACGACGGCGTCGTACTCGCCGAAGAGCTCACCCTCGCCGCACGCATTGATGCCGAACAGCGAATGATTCGTGACAACGACGTCCGCCTCGGCAGCCTCCAGGCGGGCGGCCTGCGCGAAGCATTCGTCGACGAGCGGGCAATGCTTGCCCAGGCACTCGGGTTTGGCGACCGAGGCGTGGTGCCAGGCCCGATCCGACACGCCGGGCACCAGATCGTCGCGGTCTCCCGTCGTGGTTTCGCTGATCCACTCACGGATGCGCAGGATCTCCTTACCGAGCTCGCCCGTCGGGCCAACGCTCACGTCCTGATCCTCAAACAGGGTGCCCTCGGTGGGGTACCCGCCGTCCAGCTTGTGCAGGCACGCGTAGTTCGACCAGCCTTTGAGCACCGCGACCTTCAGGCGCGTACCTGTCACCGAGGCGACCGCGTCAAGAGCAACCGGCGCGTCCTTGACAAGAATCTGACGCTGCAGCGCGAGCGTCGCCGTCGAAACCACCCCTCGAACCCCATTCGTTGCGCAGTGCGTCAGCAGGGGAACCAGGTAGCCGAGAGACTTGCCTGTGCCCGTGCCTGCCTGCACGAGGAGGTGGTGGCGATCCTCAAGCGCAGCGGCTCCTTCGGCGACCATCGAGGCCTGTCCCTCGCGCGCGGACCCGCCCATCTGGGAGACGACCGCATCGAGGACGCGGCCCGAGACCTCGACCAGGTCCTCGCTCACGAAGCGTTCACCGCCGCGTCGCCCACGGTACCGCTCACCGCCTCGCGGGCGATGACGGCGGCCAGGGCCTCATCGACGCGCGCGACGATGCGCGTGCCCGCCTCCGCGTACTCCTCGCGCTCGACGTCACCCTCCTCGTGGATGCGGTGCACGAGGGAGCCGGCCGAATACGGCAGGATCGCGTCGACGGCCACGCGAGGCCGGGGCAGCATGTCCTCGAGGGCAGCGCGCAGCGCCTCCACGCCCCAGCCCGTGTGGGCGCTGAGCGGGACAGCATTTGGAAAGACTGTGCGCAGCAGCGCAATCTGCTCGGGCGACGCCAGGTCGGCCTTGTTCAAGGCGATGAGCTCAGGAATGTCCGAGGCGCCCTCAATCGTGTCGATGACCGAGCGCACGGCCTGCACCTGGGAAACCGGGTCCGGGTGCGCCGCATCGACGACGTGCAAGATGACATCGGCCTGCCCGACTTCCTCCAGGGTCGAACGGAAGGCCTCGACCAGCTGTGTGGGCAGGTTGCGCACGAAGCCGACCGTGTCGGTGAGCGTGTACTCGCGGCCATCCGCAGCGCGCGCCCGGCGCACCGTCGGGTCCAGCGTGGCAAACAGCGCGTCCTGGACGAGGACGCCCGCCTCCGTGAGTCGGTTGAGCAGCGTCGACTTGCCTGCGTTCGTATACCCGGCGATCGCCACCGACGGCACACCCCCACGACGGCGGGAGTTACGCTGCGTGCGGCGGGCAGGTTCCATGCGCGCGATGTCCGCGCGCAGCTTCGCCATGCGCGTACGGATGCGGCGACGATCCAGCTCGATCTTGGTCTCGCCGGGACCCCTGGAACCGATACCCGCGCCGCCCGCGACGCGACCACCGGCCTGACGGGACATCGACTCACCCCAGCCGCGCAGACGCGGCAGCAGGTACTCAAGCTGCGCGAGCTCCACCTGCGCCTTGCCCTCACGGGACTTGGCATGCTGGGCGAAAATATCGAGAATCAAAGCCGTGCGGTCGACGACCTTCGCGTCGACGACGTCCTCCAGCCCACGACGCTGCGAGGGAGCCAGTTCCTCGTCAACGATGACGGTATCGGCCTCAACGCTACGCACAATCTCAGCCAGCTCGCGGGCCTTGCCAGACCCCAGGTAGGTTGCGGGGTCGGGCTTCATGCGGCGCTGGATGATGCCGTCGAGCACGCGCGAACCGGCGGTCTCCGCGAGCGCGGCGAGCTCGCGCAGCGAGTTCTCGGCTTCTTCTTCGCTCTGCGTGGTGCGTAGGCCCACAAGCACGACTTTTTCGAGTCGCACCTGGCGGTATTCGACCTCGGAGATGTCCTCGCGGTCGGAGGCACCGGTGTCGACGCGGCGCGTGCCCGCGCGGGCCTCGCGCTCAAGGGCACCCGCATCCTGGGACGTGTCCTGACCCGTCGTCGATGCGAGCGCCGTTCCCGAGCGCGCGAGGATGCGCGCGACAACGTCGTTGACGCGCTGATCGCGCTCTTTGATCGAAGAGTCCGCACCGGTGTGGGTCGTGTCCATAACCATCCTTTTTGTGGGGACTTCTAGTGTCGCACGCCCCGTCCTCATCTGCGCCGCCGCGCGCGGGCGCGATAGGCTTTCTTCCGTGGACGAACAGTATTTCACCGACTCTTCCCCAGCGACCGCGGACGAGGTCCGCACGATCAAGGTGAGCGCCCGCGGCTTCGACCTGTCGATGCGCGTGTCGTCGCGCGTGTTTTCAGGTTCCAAGCTCGATCTCGGGACGCGTCAGCTCCTGGAGATCGCCCCGGACCTGCCCGCAGGCGGAACCTTCCTGGACCTGGGGTGCGGGTGGGGTCCGATCGCGACGATCATGTCGCTGGAGTCCCCGAATGCCACCGTATGGGCGGTGGACGTGAACTCTCGTGCGGTGGATCTGACGCAGCGCAACGCGCAGGCTAACGGTGCGTCCGCGGTGCGCGCGCTGAAGGCCGAGGAGGCGCTCGCCGTCTCGCAGGAGTCGGACACGCGCTTCGACGTCATCTGGTCGAACCCGCCCGTGCGCATCGGCAAGGAGGCGATGCACGAGATGCTCCTGGCGTGGCTGGATCGCCTCGCGCCAAGCGGCGTCGCCTACCTGGTCGTCCAGCGCAACCTGGGCGCCGATTCGCTCATCACGTGGCTGAACGGCCAGGGTCTGAAAGCCTCGAAGTACGCGTCGAAGAAGGGCTTCCGCATCATCGAGGTCCGTCCCGCCTGACGGGCTCTTCTCCATCGACGAGGCCGGGGCCGCCTCGCGCTCCTCGGCGCCGCTGTGTCGGAACCGGGCTCAGGGCAGGCGGATCTCGGCGACTCGGGTCGCGGGACCGGTGAGGAACACCGACGTGTCCGTGATGCGGGGACTCTCCCCCGACCAGTCGATGACGCCATCGAGGCCGACGATGACCGTTCCGCCCGGAATGTCGACGACCCACTGGGTGGGCGCTTCAGGTCCACGACGCAGGGCGGTGGCAAGGGCCGCCGCACAGCATCCGGTGCCGCACGCCTGGGTCTCCCCCACGCCGCGCTCGAGCACACGCATCGCGATGTGTCCGCGCGTCGCGCCTGGCTCCGTCAGGTCGACGACCAGCTCGAGGTTCGTCCCCGCCTGGGGTGCCGGATCGTAGGAGGGGCGCTGTGCCTGCGGAATCTGGGAGACATCAACGGTGGGCAGAAAAACCTCGCGCAGGGTCTCTTCGTCAGCAAGTTCAACGACCGTATGCGGGTTGGGCATGTCCACCCAGATGCCGCCCATCGCGCTATCGATTCCCGGAACGGTCACCGTGATCGTCTCGCGCGCCGGAGAGGCAGCGGGCCCCATGTCGACGCGGTAGCTCGCGCCGCGCCCCTCATCCTCGGACTCCGGGGTGACGCGCTTGATACCCCCGCGCGTGGCCACGTCCAGCGTCTGCCCGACCGGCAGATCCACGAGCCCCTCACGGCGCAGGTGATCGACGAAGACGCGCACGCCGTTGCCGCACATCTCAGCCTTCGAACCATCCGCGTTGCGGTAATCCATGAACCACATTCCATCGCGCTCGACGGCCCGAATGAAGCCATCGGCGCCAATCCCGAAAGCCGGGGAGCACAGCGTCGCGACCTCAACCTCGCTGGGATCGTAGTCGTCGTATTGGTCCGTGGCGACGACGAAGGAATTACCGGCACCGTGGGCCTTGACGACGCGGGCGTGGGCGGGCAGCTGCGTGTTCATCATGGCACCACCGTAGCCCCCGTCTCCCAGGCGTGCAGCCGCCGATCGTGTTACGAGCGTCCCAGGGCAGCCTCGGCCTCGCGCTGCGTCAGCTCCACGACGTGGCGCACCACGGCCTCGTTCGAGTCGAAATTCTCCACGTCCAGCCAGTGCACGCGCGGGTCCGGCCGCAGCCACTTGACCTGGCGGCGCGCCAGCTGACGCGTGGCCAGCGCAATGGATTCCACGGCCTCGTCCTCACTCATCTGTCCGTCGATAACAGCGAGCGCCTGGGCGTAGCCAGTCGCGCGGGACGCTGTCTTCGCCTCGCGCAGGCCAACATCGATAAGTCCGCGCACCTCCTCGATAAGGCCGCCGTCCATCATGGCGCGCGTGCGCAGCGCGATGCGCTCGTCGAGTTCCTCCATCGGGCGACGCAGCGCCACCATGAGCGCCGGTGCCACGAACTCGTGACGGGGCATGGACGCCGAATAGGGGCGCCCGGTCAGCTCGATGACTTCGAGGGCGCGGATGATCCGACGGGCGTTGTGGGGATCGATGCGCTGCGCCGACACGGGGTCCAGCTGACTCAGTCGATCATGCAGGCCTCGCGAACCCAACGGCCCCTCGGCCTCCTCCTCCAGACGAGCGCGCACGGCCGGGTCCGTGCCCGGAAACTCGATGACGTCCAGGAGGGCACGCTGGTAGAGGCCCGACCCTCCCGCGACCACGGCGACACCCCCGCGCTCGTGGATACTCACCACGTCGGCGCGCGCATGCCTCTGATAGGCGGCCACCGAGGCCTCGTCGCGCACGTCAAGCACATCGATCTGGTGGTGGGCGATCCCGCGGCGCTCCTCCACCGGCGTTTTCGCCGTCCCCACATCCATGCCGCGGTAGAGCTGCAGGGCATCCGCAGACACAATCTCACCCGCGCCACTCGCACCGAGCGCCTCCGGAAGCACGCAGGCCAGCTCCAGGGCCAGGTCCGATTTGCCCGAGGCCGTGGGCCCCACAACCGCGCACACGACGTCCGACGCGCGCCTCACCGATGTCTCCATGGCCACCAGTGTACGGGTGCCTCCCACAGATACCACCCAACAACGGCTAGGCTTAACACCATGAGCACAACTGACACTCCCCCGGTCACCCTCGACCGGGTCATCCACGCGGTCGAGGCCGTCGGACTCATCCCGTTCGTCTCCTCCACCGGCCAGGTCGCCGCAATCCTGCCCAACCGCACCGTCCGCATCGCCGTGCCCGAGGGACACCCCGTCCAGGGAGTCGCGGACTACCCGCGCTTCTTCGACCCCTCGCACGCCGACGCCATCGCTTCCGCAGTGCGCCGCCTCAACGCGTCCACCTACCTGCCGAAGATCACCTCCGGCACGACCGAGACCGGCGCCATCGCCCTGCACCTGCAGCACACCTTCAACTGGGTCGTGGGCGCCACCGACGCACAGGTTCAGGCCGAGGTCTCCCAGTTCATCATGGCCTCCGTCGCCATGATGAACCAGCTCGACATCATGTTCCCCGACCAGTGGACTAAGGAGGCCGCCAATGCCTGAATGGAAGAGCTTCACCTTCGGCGATGACGGCGAGGCCAAGCCCGAGGCTATGCCCGCCCCCGCCACCCCCTCCCCCGCGATGGAGGCCGACGAATACGCCGCCAAGTGGGGCACCGCGGTGTCCGAGCTGACGATCGAACGCATCGAGAAGGTGCTTGAGGGCGACGGTCTGCCGCACGGCTCCAACGAGTTCATCGCCGTCACCCAGCTGGAGGATGTGCAGTTCCAGATTCATCGCGAACCCGTCGACGCCCCCTGGGCGCAAATCGAGACACGCATCGCGGTGCCCGGCGAGGGCCATACTGAGGTCTCGCTGCAGGAGAAGGCGAACGAATGGAACAACGCCCACCTGCAGCCGACGGTCTTCCCCATCGAAGACGGTGACGGCTGGGTCCTCATGGCTGCGTCGCGTTTCTTCGTCGGCGAGGGCCTATCGGACCGCCAGATCCACGCGATGCTGCGCCGCGGCCTGATTATCGGCCTGTCGGCCGCTCAGGAAATCCCCGCGCTCTTCGCACACGGCTCCGACGAGTAAACCCCTCGATCTGGCCACATACATGGTGCCCCGCTCCTCTCGCTGGAGGAGCGGGGCACTCTCGGTGGAGTGTGCGCCGACTACGTGCGAAGGCGCGGCACGTACCGCGTGCGCGGGAAAAGCCACGGGTCGCATAGGGGGGGCTCGAATCGACCCGCACTACCGAGAGTGCTCCCGCATGCCGATCGCCTCACCATCGTGACGATCGCCACGAAACAAAAGTAACTCAGGAGTAGCACGTCACACGCTCGTTTGGCGGCGACATTTTCCCACTTTTCACTTGTACGACCGATCAAATGTGCAGTGCGGTCCGTACACGGTCCCCCGTGACATGCGGGCCTGTGCAGACAAGATGTCCACGCAGGCCCACGTCAATACAGCTCAGCGTCAGCGCGGGGCACCCACGCGCAGCGTGGGAATGCCCAGGGACACCGTGGTGTCCGGCTCATCCTTAGCCTGACGAGCCTCCCACGCGTCCCCAGCGCGCGTACGACGCACCTCGAACAGACCACCCTGCGTGCCCGAGTCGGCGATCAGGTGGTGAGGCGCCCCGTATGTGACGGTCGCGCGGATCATGTCACCCGGGCGCGGGCGATCGGCCTCGGACAGTCCCTGCGGCAGAGCGACGTGCACGAGGCGATTATCGCGCGCGCGGCCCGAGATACGGTGCGTGGCTCCATCCTTACGGCCATCACCCTCGGAAACGAGAACCTCAACCTCCGTCCCGGCCAACGCGGCGTTGTCCTCCGCGCAGATACGCTCCTGAAGCTTAATGAGGCGCTGGTAGCGCTCGAGCGCCACGTCGTCGGGAACCTGATCCTCGCGATCCGCAGCGGGCGTGCCCGGCCGCGGGGAGTACAGGAACGTGAAAGCCGAGGAGAAGCGAGCCTGCTCGACGACATCAAGGGTTGCCTGGAAGTCCTCTTCGGTCTCCCCCGGGAAGCCAACGATGATGTCCGTCGTGATCGCCGCGTGCGGGATAGCGGCACGCACACGCTCCAGAATGCCCATAAAACGATCACGGCGGTAGGAGCGGCGCATCTGACGCAGGACCGCATCGGACCCGGACTGCAGGGGCATGTGCAGGCTCGGCATGACCGTGGGCGTCTCCGCCATCGCAGCGATCACGTCATCGGTGAAAGCAGCCGGATGCGGCGAGGTGAAGCGCACGCGCTCGATCCCCTCCACGCGGCCAACCGCGCGCAGCAGGTCCGCGAACGCGCCACGCTCACCGAAGCCCACGCCGTAGGAGTTCACGTTCTGACCGAGCAGGGTCACCTCAATGGCTCCCTGCGAAGCAACGGCCTCAACCTCAGCGAGGATATCGCCGGGACGGCGGTCTCGTTCCTTACCCCGCAGATGCGGGACGATGCAGAACGTGCAGGTGTTGTTGCAGCCCACGGAGATGGACACCCACGCGGCGTACGCGCTCTCGCGATGAGTGGGCAGCGTCGAGGGAAAGACCTTCAGGGATTCCTCGATCTCAACGGCCGCCTCACGGTTGTGCTCGGCGCGACGCAGCAGAGCAGGCAACACGTCGATGTTGTGCGTCCCAAAGACGGCGTCCACCCACGGGGCCTTCTCAACGATGCCGTCTCGCATCTGCTGGGCGAGGCATCCACCGACCGCGATCTGCATACCGGGACGCTTGCGCTTGACGGCCGCGAGCTGCCCGAGGTTACCGAAGAGACGGGTCGCAGCGTTTTCGCGGACGGAGCAGGTGTTGATCACAATGACATCGGCGCCCATGTCGCCCGCATCGGTCGCGCGGGCGGCAGCCTCAGGGACCTGCTCAACGGGGACGAGGCCGGCCTGCTCCAGCAGACCCGCCATGCGTTCGGAGTCGTGTTCGTTCATTTGGCACCCGAGCGTGCGCACCGCGTAGGTGCGGGGCGTCGCGGCACCATCCTGCATCATCGTATTCATCGCAGTGAAGTCTAGTCGCCGACCTGCGCGCCGGCGAAGTCGAGCACGTCACGCACGAGCAGGAGCGCGGCGTCAATGGCACCCGCACGCACAGCCGCGCGATCACCCTGAAGGTGCAGGAGCAGGTGCTCCTCCCCTGTCGGGTACGTGCACGCGATATGCACGGTTCCCGCTTCACAGCCGTCGGCCGGGCCGGGACCGGCGACTCCGGTCGTCGAGACGCCGATGTCCGCGCCGAACAGGGAACGTGCGCCCCGAGCCATCTGGCGCGCAACCTCCTCGTCGACAGGGCCCGTCAGCGCCAGCCGGCTTTCCGAGACCCCCAGCACTGAAGCCTTCGTATCCACCGCGTACGTGCAGGCTCCCCCACGAACGACACGGGATGCGCCGGGCACGTCAACGAGACGCGCGACGAGGCCACCACCCGTCAGTGACTCCGCCGTCGCAATCGTCAACCCACGCCCTGTCAGCTCGGCGATCAGCGTCGCGAGCTGCTGATCACCCATGACGGCTACAGACCCCATTGCCAGCTCTCTTCTGCGTTATCATCCTCGTCACCCCACGCGTCGAGCGCCTCGCGCACGGCGGCAGACGCGACAGACGGCGAATACCCCTTGCGTGCGAGCATGGAACTCAGTCTACGGTAGGCGGTCTCGCGCGGGACGCCCGCGAGCGAGCGCCTTTTGCGGGCCACCAGCTGGGCCGCGCGCTCAGCCTCGTCCACGCGGTCAATCTGGGACAGGGCGCGCTCGATGGTCGCCGAGTCCAATCCTTTGCGCACGAGGATCTCGCGTAGCGCGCGGCCGGAGGCACCCGTGCCCGAAAAACGAGATCGGACGAGCGCATCGGCGTAGGCCTGGTCGTCGACGAGACCGACAGCCTCAAGGCGGTCAACGACCTCGGCGGCGAGCTCGGCGCTAAAACCGCGTCCTTCGATCGCGCTGGTCAGCTCGATGCGCGAACACGCGCGCGCGTCGAGCTTGCGCAGGGCGACCTCGCGCGCGGCCTCGATCGCCGCCGTGCCCGTCAGGGCCGCATTGCGTTCGCGGGCGCGCGCGAGCCTCTCGCCCGGGGAGGAACGCCGGCGACGCTCCTCCCCCAGCTCGGGATGATCTTCAGGATCCAGGTAGCGGACCACGACTTAGAAGCCCGCGTCCTCATCAGGATCGATGTCGGGCACGTCCTGGGACGCCTGGTCCGGATCCGGGGCCTCGCCGATGCCCAGCGAGACGAGGATCTTCTGTTCGATCTCGTTGGCCAGCTCGGGGTTGTCCACGAGGAACTGACGCACGTTCTCCTTGCCCTGGCCCAGCTGGTCGTCCCCGTAGGTGAACCAGGAGCCGGACTTACGCACGATGCCGGCCTCGACTCCCATGTCGATGATCGAGCCCTCGCGCGAGATGCCCTTGCCGTAGACGATGTCGAACTCGGCCTGCTTGAAGGGCGGAGCCATCTTGTTCTTCACGACCTTGGCGCGCGTGCGGTTACCGACGGGCGCACCGGCTTCCTTGAGGGTCTCAATGCGGCGCACGTCGATGCGCACCGACGCATAGAACTTCAGCGCCTTACCGCCCGTCGTGGTCTCCGGGGAACCAAAGAAGACGCCGATCTTTTCACGCAGCTGGTTGATGAAGATCGCGGTGGTGCCGGTCGCGGACAGGGCACCCGTGATCTTACGCAGGGCCTGGCTCATGAGTCGAGCCTGCAAACCGACGTGGGAGTCACCCATCTCGCCTTCAATTTCAGCCTTGGGCACGAGCGCCGCGACGGAGTCGATGACGATGATGTCGATGCCGCCCGAACGGATCAGCATGTCCGCGATTTCGAGGGCCTGCTCGCCCGTGTCAGGCTGGGAGACCAGGAGGGAGTCGGTGTCGACACCCAGGGCACGCGCATAAACAGGGTCAAGGGCGTGCTCCGCGTCGATAAAGGCAGCGTTACCGCCAGCCTTCTGGGCGTTAGCGACGGCATGGAGGGCGACCGTGGTCTTACCGGAGGACTCGGGGCCGTACACCTCGATGACACGACCGCGCGGCAGACCGCCGATACCCAGGGCAACATCGAGGGCGAGGGAACCCGTGGGGATCACCTGGACTGGCGGACGATTATCGTCGCCGAGGCGCATAACGGAGCCCTTACCGAACTGCTTATCGATCTGCGACAGGGCGACTTCGAGTGCCTTATTGCGATCATTGGTCGCGGGCTTTGCGGCGGGTGCTTTACGGGCAGCCATGGTGATCCTTTCGTCTGCGGCCTCTCCGGCCTGCGGGTGTCCTGGCCTGGAATGCCACCCCTCTCCGAGGCGACATGACGAGTATGCGACCGGCCATCGTCATCTGCGTCCCGCGCGCATGCACCCTGTGGATGACACACGTCGGAACGTCGTCGCCCACAAGCTTAAATGGAACACATGTTCGATTGTTGATCGACACGCCGCAGACGAGCCAGACGGGCGTCACTCACAGGAGCATCGTCGCCCGTTCAGCGTCCTCGCTCGCGCGGATCGACGCGATGAATCCAGCGCGCATCCTCGCGCCCGGTTTCCTCACACAGCGTCGACCAGACCTCGTCCGGATTCACTCCCGCGGCCAGCGCGTCATGCGCGGTCGCTCCCAGCGAGGCGAGATACAGGTCGGAAACGTACGAGCGGCCGAGGGCCGACCCGAAGGTCGCCTCGACCGCCTCGTAAAACTCAGAGTGCTTCACGCGTCAGGAAATCAGCGTAACGGGCACGATCTCATCGGGCACTGCGTCCGGAACGACTGCGCCATCGATGATCGCCATGCGCTCAGAGACCTCGCGCAGGACAAACCACAGCGGGACACGCAGGGCCGACGTGATGGCCTCAAGCAGTTCGGAGGATGCCTCCTTCTGGCCGCGCTCAACCTCGGACAGGTAGCCGAGGGAGACCTGCGCCTCCGAAGAGACTTCGCGCAGGGTACGACCCTGGCGCTGGCGAATGCCGCGCAGGACATCGCCCAGTTCGCTGCGCAGCAGCGGGGTTTCGCTCAGTGTCTTTTCCATAGTGTTACTGTAGCCGTTCTGTTTTGAGGAGCGCATTGTCAGTTCGCGCATCGAAACGCTGTGACGCTGCTTGTTCATTCCTCGGCTTGCATTCATATCTACGCAACGCGGGAGGTTTCAGGCTTATTCCACCAACGAGTCGATGAGCCTATGGGTTGCGTCACCCAGGCTCAACTCTGGACGTGCTGCCCCGCGAGACCCCGCTTTGACGGTTCCTTCGACGCTTCCTCGTTCACGGATGCGTCCGGGGTCGAGCTCTCATCCTCGCTCCCACCGGAACCACGCATGAGGCGCACCCCCTCGAGGACGTACATGAAGCCCGAGTAGAGCGTGAGCGCGAGAGCGACGCCTGCGAGGGCCTGGCCGAGGTGAATGACCACGACGACCCATCCCTCGTTCGTCTCACTCAGTGCGGTAAAGTGCGCCCACGGGATCAGTAGCACACCGAGGGCCACGATCTGCATGAAGGTCTTGAGCTTGCCCGCCTGATTCGCGGAGACGACGACGCCGCGGCGCAGGAAGAAGGCGCGCATTGCGGTAATGCCCAGCTCGCGCACGGCGATGAGGATCGTCACCCACCAGGGCAGGAATCCCTGGTAGGACAGCAGGCCAAAGCCGCACAGGGTCAAGGCCTTGTCCGCAATGGGGTCCGCGATGCGACCGAAGTCGGTGATCTGCCCCCACGAGCGGGCGAGCTCCCCATCGAAGCGGTCCGTGATGGCCGCGACGGCGAAGACGACGAAGGCGGCCCACAGCGCGGTCCATGACTTGCTTTGCAAGCCCAGGACCACGAACACGGGGACGAGAATCAGGCGCAAAACGGTCAGCGCGTTAGGCAGGTTCACGACGGGAACCTTGCTGTCTCGCTGCACGCGCGACACGTTATCGCTCATGACCGTTTCCTTTCCTCTCAGCGGCCCGTGAGCTGCCAAGCATCCTCGTTGTCCTCGGGCTCCTCGTCGACCCAGTCGGGCGATGAGCCACCAAAGTTATGACCAGAGTACGGGTCTACCCCACTGCCGCGCGAATCGCTGGCGTCAGCCGTACCCATTTCGTAACCGGATGCGGGCGATTGCGTGGGAGCGGACGAGGCCGGGGCACCTGCCGTGCCCCCCGCGGCAGAGCCGACGGCCGGGCTGGGTGCCGCCTCGGGAGCGGCCGGAGCGGGCGCGGGGGTGGGCTCAGGGGCGGGCTCGGCGATGCCGGCGGACTCTCCGCGAAGCATGGCGAGGACCTCGGGAAGCTGCTCGGGAGTGACGAGCACCTGGCGAGCCTTGGATCCTTCGGAGGGGCCGACGATCTCGCGTGATTCGAGAAGGTCCATGAGACGCCCGGCGCGGGCGAAACCGACGCGCAGCTTGCGCTGGAGCATCGAGGTGGAACCGAGCTGCGTGGAGACGACGAGCTCGGCGGCCTGCAGCAGGTCTTCGAGATCGTCTCCGATGTCTTCGGCGACCTTGGTTTCCTTCTTATCCGGCACGACGTCGTCGCGGTAGTGCGTCTCCATCTGGCTCTTGACGTGCGCGACAACCTGGTGGATCTCGGATTCGGAGACCCACGCGCCCTGGACGCGCATGGGCTTGGAGGCGCCGGCGGGCAGGTAGAGGGCGTCGCCCTGGCCGATGAGCTTTTCGGCGCCAGGCTGGTCGAGGATCGTACGCGAGTCGGTCAGCGAAGATGTTGCAAACGCGAGGCGCGAGGGGATGTTGGCCTTGATGAGGCCCGTGACGACGTCGACCGAGGGACGCTGCGTGGCCAGCACCAGGTGGATACCGGCGGCACGCGCGAGCTGCGTGATGCGCTGGATGGAGGCTTCCACGTCGCGCGGCGCGACCATCATGAGGTCGGCGAGCTCGTCGACGACCACGAGCAGGTACGGGTAGGGGTGCAGGGTCCGGTTGAGGCCGGGCTTGGCCTGCACCTGTCCGGCGGCCACCGCCTTGTTGAAGTCGTCGATGTGCTTGAAGCCGTAGTCCGACAGATCGTCGTAGCGCGCATCCATCTCCTTGACGACCCATTCGAGCGCCTCGGCGGCCTTCTTCGCGTCGGTGATGATGGGCGAGATGAGGTGCGGGATGCCCTCGTAGATCGTGAGTTCCACGCGCTTGGGGTCGACGAGGATCATGCGCACCTGCTGGGGCGTCGCACGCATCATGATCGAGGTGATCATGGAGTTGACGAAGGAGGACTTACCGGAGCCGGTCTGGCCTGCCACGAGCATGTGCGGGGTCTTCGCCAGGTTGGTGACGACGTAGCCACCCTCGACGTCCTTGCCGACGCCGACGACGAGCGGGTGCTGGTTACGGCGGGCGGCTGCGGAACGCAGGACGTCGCCGAGGGCCACGTTTTCGCGGTCGGCGTTGGGGATCTCGATGCCAATCGCGCTCTTACCGGGAATCGGCGCGAGGATACGCACGTCGGCGGAGGCCACGGCGTAGGCGATGTTTTTCGACAGGTTCGTGAGTTTGTCGACCTTGACGCCGGCGCCGAGGACGACCTCGTAGCGGGTGACTGTCGGGCCGCGCGAGAATCCCGTGACGCGCGCGTCGACGTTGAAGTCGGCGAAGACCTGGCCCAGCGCCGCGACGACCTGGTCGTTGACGGCCGAACGCGTCATGTGGGGCGGGCCGGAGACGAGGAGGTCTTCCGACGGCAGGGTGTAGGTGATCGAGTCGTCGAGGTTGGGCTGGAAAGCGCCCTCGGGCTCGTCGGTGATCGGCGGGGGTGCCGGCTCGTCCTCGGGTTCCGGTTCGGGTTCGGGCACGTGGGCGGGAACCTGTACGGGTGCGGGAGCCACGGCGGGGCGCATCTGCGTGAGCATCTCGGTGGGCGCGTCGGGCGCCGAGGAACGAGGCCGGGGCGTGGGCGCAGGCGCCTGCGCGCCGATCGCTCCGGACTCGAGAAGACGCGTTTCTTCGGCCGAGTCGGAATCGGTGGCCTTGCGGAAGGACTCGTCGCCGTCGTATTCGTCGAGGAAGGCGTCGTCTCCTGCGGCGAGGTCCTTGCGGGACTTGCGGCGAGCTTTCTTGGCAAGGTCCTCCGCGTCCTTTTCTGCGGACTCAGCCTCTCCCTCGGCGCGCTGGCCACTGAGATGTGCAGCGAGGTCGCCAAGGCGCGCCGGCACATCCGCGACAGCCGTGCGGGTGGCCAGCAGGATCGAGTACGCGAGGAGCAGAAGCAGGAGGGCGCCAGCACCCCAGCCGGACAGGAGAAGCGCGAGAGGGCGTGCGACGAACCAGCCGATGAGGCCGCCAGCGGCCTCGATGCCCGGGTCGTCAGCCATACCGGGGTTTCCGCGTGAAATATGCACGAGGCCCGTCAGCGCTGCGGTGATGCCGATACCTCCCGCCACGTGGTGTGGCAGAGCCGAGCGTCCGGATCGGGCGGTCACCAACTCAACGGCCAGTGCGATGAGAACCAGAGGAAGCACGACCGAGAAGATGCCGAACAGGCCCGCGGAGGCGTGGTGGATCGCATCCCCGGCCTCGCCGGAAATCTGGAACCACTCACGCAGCGCGATCACAATCGCTGCCGCGACCACGACGAAGGCAGCGGCGTCGCGCTTCACCTGCGCGTCGGTAGCCTTCCACGCGCGCACGGCACCGATGCCCGCGCGGCCAACCGCAGAAAAGAAGCGTGCCAGGAAACCCGGCTGCGTTGGTTCGGGCTGGGGCGTCTGGGCAGACCGAGAGGAGCCTCCCTTCGCGCGCGGGCGCGCGGGAGCCTTACCGGACGAAGAGCGTGGAGACGATTGTGCCATGATCATTCCACCATATCGCCCGCCGCGGCCCGACTCCGCCAGGCGCGCCGCGTAAGATCAGCGCAGGATGTTCGTCACGACCCCGGTTTCAAGGACGTTCTCAACCTGATCGCGCGTGGGAACGGGCAGCGCAGACTCGTGGGAAATTGCCAGCGCTGCGCCCGCGTTCGCCATCAGGCATGCGGTCTCCAAGTCGTAGCCCATCACCAGGCCCGCACACATCTCGGCGATGTGCGTGTCCCCCACGCCCGCGGTGTCCGCGATGGGCGTCTGGAAGGCGGGGATGGAAATAACGGGCGCATCAGCGAATTTTTGCAGCTCGCAGCCCCGCTCCCCCACGCGACGAACGGTCGCCGCGTCGGCGCGCATGTAGGAACGAATCGTCGAGCCGCGGCGGTTCGCCTCCAGGATTTCTGCCAGTGTCGCAGCCTCCCAGCTGCTCATCGTCACCACGTCCGCGCGCGCGAAAATCGTCTCCCATGCCTCGAGCGGAACCTGCGCAACTGCGGGCGAGACGGACACGACGAGAGTCACGAAGGGCGGAAGACCCGCAGCCCATTCACTCAGCTCGGAGGCTGCATGCGCGCTCGTCATATCGGAGGCGGCCACGTGGACCACGTCCCCTTCGCGCAATTCGATGCTCGTCAAAGCTGCGCGCGACGGTTCTGACTCGACGCCCGCCGTCACGACGGAACGCATCGACCCGTCTTCGACAATCAGCTGGATGACAACGCCAATGTCACCCACGAGCTCGGGGGTCAGAACCTCGACACCGGCTTCGACGAGCTGCTGACGCACCGCAAAGGAATTCGGTCCCGTCCCCAGAGGCGAGGCAGCGGCCGTCGGCACTCCCATTGCCGCAGCAGCGCACAGGGTCGTAAACCCGCCGCCCGGACGCGAGCTGGCTGCATCCGCGTGGACGGACCCCCCTCGCTCCGGCATGTATGCGATGTGCATCGGCAATACAAGAGCGACAGAATGCGTCGAAATGAAACGACCCGACACGAATTTTCCTTCCTTCAAGCGCGCGCTACCGCCCAGCACGCCACGGCCTCGTCGATGAAGACAGTCAGCCTACTGCTCGGTCACGACCGGAACGATCATAGGACGACGATGCAGGCGCCGCGCAACCCAGCGACCGATCACGCGACGCATCGCCTGCTGCAGGATGTAGGGGTCCTGACCGCCGGGTGCCGCAGCATCCTTGAGCGCCTGGGTGACGTCGGGGAGAATCTCCTCGAAGACCGAGTCGTCCTCGGCCATGCCGATCGCGCGGATCTCCGGGCCGGCCAGCACCATGCCCGAGTCGTGCTCGACGACCGCAAAAATCGAGATGAAGCCCTCCGAGCCCAGGGTGCGGCGGGTCTCCAGTTCATCTTCGGAGATCTCTCCGATCGAACGGCCGTCCACGTACACGTACTCACACGGCACGACGCCCGACACGCGCGCGACGCCATCCTTCAGGTCGACCGTCACCCCGTCCTCCGCCAGGACCACATTCTGCGGATCCATGCCGGTCTTGACGGCCAGCTGGCCGTTACCGACCAGGTGGCGAACCTCGCCGTGAATGGGCATCACGTTCTTGGGCTGAACGATGTTGTAGCAGTAGATGAGCTCGCCGGCGCTCGCGTGGCCGGACACGTGTACCTTCGCGTTCTCCTTCGACACGACGCGCGCACCCAGGCGGGTCAGGTCGTTGATGACGCGGTACACGGAGTTCTCGTTACCGGGGATCAGCGAGGAGGCCAGCACAACCATGTCGCCGGGCTCGATCGTCACGGTGCGGTGCGACCCCACCGACATGCGCGACAGGGCCGCCATCGGCTCGCCCTGAGAACCGGTCGCCATGTAGACACGCTCGGAGGGCGGCAGCTCGCTAATTCCCTTGAGGTCCACGATGAGGCCCTCGGGGATCGACAGGTAGCCCTTCTCCTCCGCGATGCGCATGTTGCGCTCCATGGAGCGGCCCACGAAGGCCACACGACGCCCGTGATGGGCGGCCGCGTTGATGACCTGCTGGACGCGATGCACGTGTGAGGCGAAGGACGCGACGATGATCTGGCCACTCGCCTCGCCGAAGACCTGATCGAGCACCGGGCCAATCTCGCGCTCGGGCGTAATGAATCCGGGCACCAGCGCGTTCGTGGAGTCCACCATGAACAGGTCGACACCCTCCTCGCCCATGCGGGCGAACGCACGCAGGTCGGTGAGGCGGCGGTCCAGCGGCAGCTGATCCATCTTAAAGTCACCCGTGATGAGGACGTTGCCTGCATCCGTGCGCACGAAGACCGCGAGCGCATCGGGGATCGAGTGGGTGACAGACACGAATTCGAGGTCGAAGGGGCCGACGGTGAGGCGATCGCCCTCGGCGACGACATTGAGACCCGGGTCGGACAGGCGGTGTTCACGCAGCTTGGGGGCGACGAAGGCCAGGGTGAGGTCGGATCCGTAGATCGGGATGTCGCCTCGCAGCTTGAGCAGGTAGGGCACGGCACCGATGTGGTCCTCGTGACCGTGGGTGAGGACGAGGCCGACGACGTCGTCCATGCGGTCCTCAATCCACGAGAAATCCGGCAGGATCAGGTCGACGCCGGGCTGTGTCTCTTCGGGGAAGAGAACGCCACAGTCCACGACCAGGAGTTTGCCCCGGTACTCGAGGACGTTCATGTTGCGGCCGACCTCGCCGAGACCTCCCAGCGGGATCACTCGCAGTGCGCCCTCTTCCAGGGGCGCGGGTTCGCTGAGGTTCTCGTACAAAGACTTCATGATGCCAGTCTGCCACGTTGGCGCCCTTTTACCCGCATCGGGAGCCACGTTGGACAGGTCGGTCCCCTCACATTTGGCGTCATCGGGCGCGATCGTGGGTCACTGGTCGTGCAGGCGTCCGCCTTCCATGGCGTAGCAACGGTCGGCGAAACGCTGCGCCTCGGACTCGTGGGAAACGACAAGGACGGCCGTTCCACGATCGGCGGCGTCACGCAGGAGGGTCAGGACGGCGGTCGCGTTCGCGTTATCGAGGCCTGCTGTAGGCTCGTCCGCCAACACGATGGACGGTTCCATGAGGAGGGCGCGCGCAATCGCCATGCGTCGTAGTTCTCCGCCCGACAGCTCGGTGGGCTTGGCATCGGCAAGGTCGGTCAGTCCCACGGCGTCCAGCAGCTCGCGCGCACGGCCTGCCGACGCCTCGTCTGCGCTGTAGAGGATCGAGGGCAGCAGCACGTTGTCGAGGACACTCAGGGCGCGCAGGGCTGTATTGCCTTGGGGGACGAGGCCGATGCGCGCGTTGCGCAGCCGGGAGCGCTCCTCGTCGCGCAGCGAGTATAGATCCGTTCCCTCGACACGCACGTGTCCAGCCGTGGGCGTGAGGATCCCGGCGAGCATGGTCAGCAGGGTGCTCTTACCGCTGCCCGAGTGGCCAGAGATGACGGTCAGTTGCCTCTCGTCCAGGCCAAAATCCAGCGGGTGGACCGCGGTGAAGACCCGCTTTCCTCCGCGTGCCCTGGCGAACTCTTTCGACACACTCGTTGCCTCGATGATCATGTCACTCCCCTTCCTTCAGGGCCAGGCTGGCATCCATTGTTGTCACGTACCGCAGCGCTATCCACGAGGAGACGAGGGCGACGATGCCCACCGACGCGAGCGCCCCCAGAGCCAACAGCGCCAGCGTCAGCGCGGATGGCACGAGGAATCCGCCCCCCAGGCTCTGGTCGACGAGGCCGGAGAAGGACACGAGGAGGACACCCGAGATGATGATGCCGCCGACGCCTCCGAGGATGTTGACGCCGAGCGCCTCGCGGATGATGATGCCGGAGATCATGCGCCGGTGCGCGCCCATGGCGACGAGGGTGGCGAACTCGCGCCTGCGTTCGGCGACCATCAGGACGAACAACAGGGTGATCATGAGCAGGCCGACGCCCCACGCGACGCCGATGAGGACAGCCACCGTGCGCGACGTCGAGTCCAGCGATTGCGCGATGCCGCTGACCATCCTCGCCGACGTGGCGACCGCAACACCGGGCACCTGCTGCTGGATCTGGGCGGCCACGGCCTCGGCATCGTATCCGGGCGCCACCTTGACCATCACCGAGGAGATAATCCGGTCGGTCTCAAGCGTCGAATACTTGTTGAGGCCCTTGCGCAGCGAGGAGTCGATGACCTTCTTCGCGGTCTCAAAGTTCATGTAGACCGCATTGTCAAGGGTCGATCCGGTCGCATCGAATTGCCCAACGACCCGCAGCGTGTTGTCGAAGAGCTGGAAGTTGTTGGGGTCGTTGGCCAGCACGTTGGCTCCGACGATCACCTCGTCGTCCCCCAGCTGCGTGCGCCCCACGGCGTCCCTCATCCACGGCTGGATCGTGAAGTCGGTGGCGGGATCGTAGGCGATCACCTGGTAGCGGCCCGAGCAACAGCTCGCCCGCGCCGAGGCCAGGAAGAGCTGGGAGGACGCAGCTTCGACCCCGTCAACGGCGGCCACCTCATCACGAGTCGCCGCATCCATGTAGAAGTATGACGGCTCGGCGCTCACCAGGAACGTCTGTGCGTCAAAATCGGTATCGGCCTCGGCGGGGGTCACCATGATGTCGGCTCCCAGGCGCGACTGGACCGTGCGCAGGCCGTGTTCGATCCCCTGGACGATAAGGGTCCCTCCGAAAATCGTCATCGTCATGAGCATGGAAAAGAGGACGAGGGTCCCCGTCCGCACGGGGTACCCGCGCAGGTTCATCCACGGAAGTCGCGAGCGCGACAGCATTGCGTCATTCCTCCTTGACCATCGTCCCTAGATCAGGACCGTTTTCTGTCCGCGCACCACGCGGCTTACCCGAACGAGGGCGAGGCGCGTTCCCATGATCCCCACACAGGTCACTACGGCTATCGACACACCGGCGAGGGGCAGTGACGTCCCGGGGGCGGTGAGGACCTCACGTATGCTCTCATCCGCTGCGAGAGGCAGAACGAAGGCCGCGAGTACCACCCCCGCGAGTGCACCCACCGCGTGGAGTAACGCGGATTCACCCAGCATGACGCGGTTGATGATGCCATGCGATGCCCCGATCGAACGCCAGACGGTGAGTTCGGCACGGCGTTCGTTCATGAGACTCACCTGTACGACGACGAGAGCGCCGAGCAGCACCACCCAGATGGCGCCGAGGACCCCGATCGCGAGCCCGCGGTGGGATCGAATGCCCGAGGCAGTGTCGACGAGGGCTTCGCTGCTACGCACGGCCCTCACCTTACGCACGTAGAGGTTGATCCAGTTCGTGACGCTCTCGATAGTGTCACTGCCCGACGTGCGCACAAGCGCCGCCGAGTAATCGGAGCTCGGGTCAACGGTGGCGTCGATATCCTTCCCCGCCGCGCGGGCACCCGCGACAATGTCGGAGAGAGTATCCATACTGACGAAGACAGCGTGATCCAGCTCCGAGCCAGTGGCGAGCAGATGCGCGTTGATCGGGCGCTCCTCGCCAAAGACGGAGAGGGTCTGCCCCTCCGCCCCGGGGACAGCACTACCCACCGCGACGCTCCCGCGGGGCAGGGACACCCGCTCCCCCTCGCGCATCCAGGGACCCAGCACGAAATCCGTCTCCGGTTCGAATCCGACAATCCACCGTGTGGAGCCATCGGAGAGCGTCTCTGAGACGTACAACTGGTGAGACACCGAGGCGATGTCCTCGTTCGAGGACATGCGCGCCAGAGCCGAGCGCGGCTGGTGGCAGCCCACGGGAGTACCGAGCATGAGGAGGCGCTTCTTATCCACCTGGTTCAGGCAGCTCGTCGGGTAGACGACGAGGTCGGCGCCGAGCCGCCGCTCGGCAAGGGACAGTTCGTTCCTCGCGGCAGCGACAAGAATGAACCCTCCGAAAACACACGCCGCCTGCGCGAGCGCGAGGAAGATGATGACGACGGACCGGAGCGGATGCGCCTGAGCGTTCGCGAGGGGAACGCGGCGCAGGGACAGGGCACCCTTCATCGGGTCCCCTCGCCGGTCCCCGCAACATCGATCCAGAGGGCGGGGCGAACCCCGTACTGCAGATCGACGTTTGCCCCGCTGAGCGACGGCGTGCCCGAGGCATCAACGAATTGCGTGGCGAACCCGTAGGTTCCGGGAGAGCGCAGCCACCAGTCGGCGGTCCCGTCCTCGGACACGCTCAAGGGGCTTTCGGCAGCGTGCTCGGTGGCGAGGGCAGCACCGATGTCGCTACGCGCGGCCGGGGTGTTGAAGTAAATGACGCTCTCGGTCTCGCTCAGCGCGAAGACACGGTCATCGGTCGGCGCACCACCGCTCGCGCCCGTGATGGACTGATCCGCGTTCTCGTTGTGCACCGTCTCGATGAGGCCACGCTGAACGGGGGTAAACGCTGCCTCGTAAAAGTCCCCGTTCATCCACGCGCGCAGATCGGAATGTTCCCATGTGATGTCCTCGAAAGGAACGTGATGATACTGGCGGGCCTCGAGGACATCCGCGCTCAGCAGCAGCAGCTGGCCATCGATCTCATCGAGAACGATCCACCGAATCGGCTCGGCCCCATTGGACGTGTCGCCATCTTGCTCGTAGGAGCCAAACTCGATCGTGTCACCTTTGGACGCGCGGCGGTACGGCAGCGCCGGATCGGCATCAACGAGGGCCTGCGCGCGCTGCGCGGCATCGCTGTAGCGTCCCAACGAATGGAAGATCTCGTAGGCGCCCTGGGCATCCCCGGCCTCGTCGAGGGCGACGGCCTGACGGTAGCGCATCGCATTGCGCGCGACGACCGTCAGAGCGATAGCGAGCGAGAGCACAAGGAGGACCGCGCCAATGCGCACGGTTTTCCGTCGAAGTAGGGCCCTCACGCCGTCATTGTCTCCCATCTGGGCGTATCCGTCAGGCGGAGGTCTTCTGGTCCTTCTTGAAGGACGCGACCAGCGCCCCGATGCCACTGCCGGCGACCAGGACACTCATGATGCGCACAAAAGGCTGGAAAACCGTGTGGCAGCGCATCGTCTTCATCATGCACAGCGGGCAGATGCCGCCGGGAATAAAGAAAACGACGACGCTGGCGATCACCGCGAGCGCGAGCAGGACCAGGCGTACGGGCTTGTTCTTGACGAGGGCCGAGGCGCCGTAGAGCGCGACGAGGCCAACTGCGCTGCCGGCCACCATGTTCTGGCACTGATGGCAGTGCATCCACGAGCCGTCGGCCCGTTGCTCGCACGCCGAAAAGACGGTCACACCTCCGGCAAGCAGCAGGGCGCTGAGGGCGGCAGGAACCAGGGGGATGATAACGTCCTTCTTTGCCACGGCATCCATTCCTTGCAGACACAGTCAGTGTTGACGAACTTTACTAAGGTATATTAAGCCTTAATTTACATGACCGTCAACGATCGGCCGTCCCCTCCTCGGCAACGCCGCCGAAGAGACACGTCGCCCCCGCCGGATCTCGACGGGGGCGATACGTATCAGAGCAGGCCAGCGGCGCACAGGGCGCGGCGCAACGCCGACACCTCATCATCGCTGATTCCAACCATCGGCAGGCGCACGGCCGGGCTATCGATGACGCCCTGGAGCCACAGCGCGTACTTCGCCATGACCGCCCCCTGGCCACCGCCCATAATGGCGTGCACAAGGGGACGCAGCGAATACGACAGCTCACGGGCCTCCCACACCTGATCGGAGTCGAGCAGCTCGATCATGCGGCGGTAATGGGCCGAGGCCACGTGCGTCACCACCGAAATGAAGCCCGAGGCGCCACCCGTCATCCACGCGAAGTTCAGGCCGTCATCACCCGAGTAGTACTCCAGGCCCGTGCGGTGCATGCGCTCCACACCGGTCTCCACGTCACCCGTGGCATCCTTGACGCCCAGGATGCGCGGATGCTGGGCGAGGATATCCAGTGTCGAATCAGAAAACGCGATGCCCGTACGACCCGGAATGTCATAGAGCATGACGGGCAGGTCGGTCGCATCCGTCACGGCGCGCACGTGCGCACGCAGGCCCTCCTGGGAAGGACGATTGTAGTAGGGGGACACGATGAGCAGACCGTCCGCTCCGTGCTCCTGGGCCCCCTCGCCGATACGCACCGCGTGCGCAGTGTCATTCGAACACGCGCCACACAGGATGAACGCGCGATCCCCCACCGCCTCACGGACGGCGTCCGTCAAGTCATTCTTCTCCGGCTGGTGAGTCGTCGGTGACTCACCCGTCGTGCCGGACAGCAGGATCGTGTCGCAGCCTTCGTCGACCAGCTTGATCGCCAGGCGCTGCGCGGACGGCAGATCAATATCACCGGTGGCGGTCATCGGCGTGACCATGGCGGCTGCGAGGGAACCGAAGCGGCGGGGAGGAATGTTACTCATGCGCTCCATGATACGCACGCCCCTGTACTCCGGGCACGACCGGCTCGAACGTGGACAGACAGCACCGCCGCCCGCCCGCGTGGGATCGCTAGCGCCGTGGGCCCTTAGTCGCGCTCGGCCCACCACATGTGCTGCGTAGGCCCATCGCCCAGCACGCGCACCGCGCCGGAAGGCTCAAAACCCGCCGACGTGTAAAAACGCTGACGCTCCTCGTCGTCGACACCCACCCACACGCGCAGCTGGCCACTCGTCAAGTCAGCGACAGCCGCCAGCAGGCGCGACGCGTGTCCCGAGCGGCGGAAGTTCTTCTCCACCGTCAGTTCGTACACCTGCGTGGCGGCCACCGCACCGTCGCCCGGCTCAGCGTCGGGGGCCGAGGCGGCCCCGGCCTCGTCGGGGCCCGCGAGTGCGAAACCGACAACGGTATTGCCGTGGAGGGCGACGAGGAGGGCAGTACCCGCGGGCCGCGGAGAGGCCAGCGTCGCCTCCCATTGGGCGGCGAGGGCCTCTTCCGTAATGCCCTGAGCGTCGAGGGCGGCCTGCCCCATGAGGGAGCGCCAAGCCTCGACCTGCAGGCGAGCAATCGCGCGCGCGTCGCCGCCCTGAGCGGGACGCACGGAGCGGTCGGGGCCGACGGGCGAGCTCACAGGCCCATCACCTGATCGAGCCCGATCGTCAGGCCCGTGCGGCCACTCACGCGGCGCACGCCCAGCAGGACGCCGGGCATGAAGGACACGCGATCAAAGGAATCCGTGCGAATCACCAGCTGTTCGCCCGCGTTGCCCAGCAGGATCTCCTCCGAGGCGGTCAGGCCACGCAGGCGCACGGCGTGGACCGGAACCCCGTCGACGCGGCCGCCGCGGCTGCCCAGCTCATCGGTCTGCGTCGCGTCGGGCATCTCCCCCAGTCCGGCCTCGGCGCGGGCCTTCGCGATGCCGCGTGCGGTCGCCACGGCGGTGCCCGAGGGGGCGTCCACCTTGGCGGGGTGATGCATCTCGATGACTTCAGCGGACTCGAAATACGGGGCAGCCATGGCTGCGAACTTCATGGCCAGGACCGCGCCCATCGCAAAGTTCGGGGCGATCAGGACGGCGCGCCCGGCTGCCTCAGCATGCTCGCGCACGCGCGCGTAGGACTCATCCGTCCAGCCGGTCGTGCCCACGACGACATCCACGCCCGCGTCGAGGAGAGCGTGCACGTTGGACTCGGTGACGCTCGGGATCGAGAAGTCGACGGCCACCTGCGCGCCATTCACGCTCTCGGCCGTGATCTCGTCTCCCGCGTCGAAGAGTGCAACAACCTCCATATCCGGGGCGCCCGTCACCGCCTGGACAACAGTCGAGCCCATACGGCCCTTGGCTCCGGTCACTGCCACGCGAATCATTGCGCTCTCCTTCATGGGTTATGTGTTGTCTTCAGAGTATTCCCGCGTCAGCGAGGCCTCACGCGGATGGACAGGGGGTTTATCACTCCCCCGTTTCTTACTTGGCAGGTAGGACGAGGGCCCGGCAATCCAGCTTGGTCACAAGGGACGCAGCCAGTGCACGCACGTCCGATGCCTCCACCGCGTCGAACTCCGCGAGGGACTCGTCGATCGGACGGTAACGTCCGATGATCTCCGAGCGGCCCAGGCGCATCATGCGCGACCAGTTGTCTTCCAACCCCAGGACGACACCGCCACGTACCTGTCCGCGCACGCGTGTCATCTCCTCCTCGGTCGGGCCCTCTGCTGCCAACTCCTCCAGCTGTGCGCGCATGATGGCCTCGACCTCGTCGACCTTGTCGGGGCTGCAGCCCGCATACATGCCGAAGGTTCCCGTGTCCGAGTAGGCAACATCGAAAGCGTAGGTTGTGTAGGCCAAGCCGCGCTTTTCGCGCACCTCCTGGAAGAGGCGCGACGACATGGATCCACCCAGAACCGACAGCAGGACGCTCATGGTCGGACCAGCCGGGTCCGTCGCCGACAGACCCTCGCACCCGATGATGACGTGCGCCTGGGTGACGTCGCGTCGGCGGGTGATGTCCTTGTCGTGGTCCGCGATCGGGCTCGGGGCAGTCGATCGACGAGGCCGGGGCGAGGCCGCACTGCGCCCATCCCAAGGAGATCCATCCAGGGCGGCCTGCACGCGCTCGCACACCGATTCGTGGTCGACGTTACCGGCGGCGGCCACAATAAGGGACGAGGGGCCGTAGTGAGTCTGGTAGTGCTCCCACACGTCGGCGCGCTCGACCTCGCGGATCGCCTGGGCCGTGCCACCCACAGGGCGACCGATCGGACGGTCGCCATGGACAGCCAGCTGGAAGGCATCGTGAACCGTATCGGTCGGCGAATCCTCCCCCATCGCCAGTTCGTCCAGGATGACGCCGCGTTCCATCGAAAAGTCATCCTCATCCAGGCGGGAGTCAGTGACCATGTCGGCCAGCGTCTCGATCGCCATGTCGAGGTCAGCATCTCGCACGCGCGCCCAGTATGCCGTGTGCTCGCGCGCGGTCTCGGCGTTCGACTCGCCGCCCACGCTGTCGAAAGCGACGGCGATATCGAGGGCGGAGCGCTTATTCGTGCCCTTGAACAGAAGATGCTCCAGGAAGTGCGTCGACCCGGCCGTACGAGGCCCCTCGTCGCGCGAGCCCACGGGTACCCACAGAGAGACTCCCGCGCTCTTCGTCGCCGGGATCATCTGGGTCAGAACGCGCGTCCCAGCTCCCAGGATCGTGCGTTCAATGCGGGTGTCGCCGTCCTCGATAGACAGGCGCGCCTCGTCGAGCGGCAGTGGCTTGGGGGTCATACTTCTCCTCTTGCATCCCTTGATCGGGACTAGGCACGAAACGTTCACAGTGTAGCCGCAAAAAGGCCGGTGGCCGGGCGGAGCACACGCCCCATCCCGACCACCGGTCCGATTCAGCTAGCGGGAGCTACTCACTCCTCGGAAGCGCCCTCTTCGCGCTCGTCATCACGGCGACGACGGGTGCGGGTGCGGGGGCGACGCTCGCGACGCTCGGAGCGATCACGACGCTCACGACGCTCACGACGCTGCTCGGCCTGCTCGCCCTCGGGGGCCTCAAGCTCACCGGCCTCGCCGTCAATGACGGCGTGCAGGCTCAGCTTGCCGCGGTCGCCGATCTCAGCGATCTCAACCTCGACCTGCTGGCCGACCTGCAGGACGTCGTCCACCGAGTCGATGCGCTTGCCGCCCACGAGGCGACGCACCTGCGAGATGTGCAGGAGGCCGTCCTTGCCGGGGGTCAGCGACACGAAGGCGCCGAACGACGTGGTCTTGACGACCGTGCCGACGAAGCGCTCGCCGACCTCGGGCATCTGCGGGTTCGCAATCTGGTTGACCATCGTGCGGGCAGCCTCGGCGGAGGCGCCATCGGAGGAGGCGATGTAGACGGTGCCGTCGTCCTCGATGGTGACATCGGCGCCGGTCTCGTCCTGGATCTGGTTGATCATCTTGCCCTTGGGGCCAATGACCTCGCCGATCTTATCGACGGGGACCTTGACGGTGATGATACGAGGAGCGTTGGGGCTCATCTCATCGGGGCCGTCAATCGCCTGGTTGATGAGGTCGAGGATCGCCAGGCGGGCGTCGCGGGCCTGGGCCAGCGCGCCGCGCAGCACCTGGGAGTCGATGCCGTCGAGCTTGGTGTCCAGCTGCAGGGCCGTGATGAAGTCACGGGTACCGGCAACCTTGAAATCCATGTCGCCGAAGCCGTCCTCGGCGCCCAGGATGTCGGTCAGGGTAACAGCCTTGAACTGGCCGTCGACCTCGCCCGTCATGAGGCCCATCGCGATGCCCGCGACGGGGGCGCGCAGCGGCACGCCGGCCTGGAGGAGGGACAGGGTCGAGGCGCAGACGGAGCCCATCGAGGAGGAGCCGTTGGAGCCCATGGTCTCGGAGACCTGACGGATCGCGTAGGGGAAGTCCTCACGCGACGGCAGGACGGGAACCAGAGCGCGCTCAGCAAGGTCGCCGTGGCCGATCTCGCGGCGCTTCGGGGAGCCGACGCGGCCGACCTCGCCCGTGGAGAACGGGGGGAAGTTGTACTGGTGCATGTAGCGCTTGGCGTTGACGGGCGACAGGTTGTCGATCTGCTGCTCCATGCGCAGCATCGCCAGGGTGGTGATACCCAGGATCTGGGTCTCGCCGCGCTGGAAGAGGGCGGAGCCATGCACGCGGGGCAGGACCTCGACCTCGGCGGACAGAGAACGGATCTGGCGCGGCGTACGGCCGTCCATGCGGATCTCTTCGCGCAGGGTGCGGTTACGGATCGTCGCCTTCTCGAGCGAGCGGAAAGCAGCCTTGAGGGCCTTCTCCGACTCGGGGAAGCGCTCGGCCAGAGCGGCCAGCATCTCTTCCTTGACGGCGTCGACTGCCTCGTCGCGGGCGAGCTTGCCCTCGGTCAGCAGGGCCTGAGCGATCTTCTCGGCCGCGTATTCCTCGACCGCCGCGTACTCTTCGTCGGTGTAGTCCAGGAACAGCGGGAAGTCGGCGGTCTCCTTGGAGGCCTTCTCGGCCACCTTGATCTGAGCCTCGCACAGCGCCTTGATGAAGGGCTTGGCGGCCTCGAGGCCGTCGGCCACGACATCTTCGGTGGGAGCGGTGGCGCCAGCCTGAATGAGCTCCCACTCATTCTTGCCGCCGCCGGCCTCGACCATCATGATCGCGACGTCTTCGGAGCCGTCTTCCTTGGTGACGATGCGGCCCGCGACGACGATGTTGAACACGGAACGCTCGAGCTCGCTCCAGCGCGGGAACGCGACCCACTGGTCATCGATCAGGGCCAGGCGGGTGCCGCCGATCGGGCCCGTGAAGGGCAGGCCGGCGATCTGGGTGGACATGGACGCGGCGTTGATCGCCAGAACGTCGTAGGCGTCGTCCGGATCGATCGTCAGAACGGTCTCGACGACCTGAACCTCGTTGCGCAGGCCCTTGACGAAGCCGGGGCGCAGCGGGCGGTCGATGAGGCGGGCGGCCAGGATGGCCTCGGTGCCCGCGCGGCCTTCGCGGCGGAAGAAGGAACCGGGAATGCGACCCGCGGCGTACTGACGCTCTTCAACGTCGACGGTCAGCGGGAAGAAGTCGAACTGGTCCTTGGGGTTCTTGCCCACCGTGGTGGCGGACAGAACGGTGGTGGAATCGTCCAGGTATGCCAGGGCGGAACCCGCGGCCTGCTTGGCGAGACGGCCGGTTTCGAAGCGCACGACGCGCTTGCCGAAACGGCCGTTATCGATAATCGCCTCTGCGGCGATGATGTCGGAGCCTTCCATCATGGGGCGTTTCTCCTTGGGTTGTTGGTGTCGCGCTCCACTTCGGCCTTCGATCGAAGCCCACGGATTAACGCTCCGTAGGCCACTGTCGAAAACCGGCGGCTTGTGCGCGAAAAATAACGGTTTGCCCGAGGCGGGCGTGTGAAAACCGGCCCGTCTCCGCTACGGGAGGCGGGCCGGCCCAAAATCAGCGGCGCAGGCCGAGACGCTCGATGAGCGAGCGGTAACGCTCGATGTCGATGTCAGCCAGGTAACCCAGCAGGCGGCGACGACGGCCGACCAGCAGCAGCAGGCCACGACGGGAGTGGTGGTCGTGCGTGTGGGTCTTGAAGTGCTCGGTCAGATCCTTGATGCGGCGGGTCAGCAGCGCGATCTGCACCTCGGGGGAACCGGTGTCGCCCTCGTGGGTCGCGTACTCGGCGATGATCTGGTCCTTGACGTCCTTGCTCAGCGGCACAGGCTTCTCCTTTGTATTCGTTGCGCGGGGCATCCGGGCTTCTCCCAGATGCTGACGGTCCGCGGCCGGTGTACGGCCTTTCTACAGTAGCACGCCACCCGCCTTGTTCCCACAGTGAGCGACCAACCTAACGATTCCGCTCATCAGCGAGGCCAATGCCCCTCCCCTGCTCGCTGACCCCAGGCCCCGGGCGGGGTGGGTGCGCCCCGTAGCGCTGGGCGAGCCGTGAGGGAGGGCCCGCTATCGGGCGGTGACGGAATCCGGGTCGACGCGCCCGGCGACGCCGATACCGAGGACGGATGCGGTCTGACGCAGGTCATCGTCCATCTGGGTCAGCAACCCATCGAGGGAGTCGAAGGACATCATCGGGCGGATGCGCGACACGAAGGTCACAGCAATGCGTTCGCCGTAGAGGTTCAGGTCCGAGCGGCCCAGGACGTGGGCCTCGACGGTGCGCTCCTCGCCGTTGAACTGAGGGTTGGTTCCCACGGAGATGGCAGCGGGAAGGAACTCAGCGGACTGCGTGCCGGGCACTGCGCGAACGACCCAGCCAGCGTAGACACCGTCGGCGGGGATCACGCCTTCGACGTCCTCGGACAGGTTCGCGGTCGGGAAGCCGAGTGTGCGGCCACGCTTGAAGCCGTGGCAGACGGTGCCGCGGATGCGATGGAGGTGCCCGAGGACTCGGGCGGCACCGGAGACGTCTCCGACTGCCAGGAGCTCACGTACCCAGGAAGAGGACCAGCGCCGTCCTTCGGGCGCCTCAATGTCGGTGACGGTAATAACACCAAATCCGTAGCGGCTTCCCAGCTCACGCAGCGTGTCGATCGTCCCCGCGTTGCCACGTCCGAAGCGGAAGTCTTCGCCGACGACGACCTCGCGGGCACCACAGCGCTCCACGAGGTATTCGTAGACGAATTCCTCGGGCTCGAGGCTGTAGACACTCGCGTCATAGCGAGCGACGAGCGTCGCGTCCAGGCCGGCCGCAGCCATCGCGTCGAGGCGGTCACGCAGCGGGGAGATGAGCTGGAGGCCCACCTCGGGCTTGTGTACCTGGATGGGGTGCGGGTCGAAGGTGATGGCCACCGCGTCGACTCCGAGCTTGTGGGCGCGCTCAATGCACGTGGAGACGACCTTCTTGTGTCCGTTGTGCATGCCATCGAAATTGCCAATGGTCACGACACTGGCCTCGTTGCCGGGGATGTCAGAGAGGGAATACCAGACGTTCATGAGTCTCTTTCTAGAAAACCAGGACGGTACGCAGGCGCGCCTCGTCAATGCGAAGCAGACCCAGGACGGTGCCGTCCGGCGCGAGCGCAGCGATCGGCGAGGCTTCCTCCTCGGACGAGCCGTCCGGGCGATAGCCGACCTCGGTCGCCCACTGCGCCAGTTCACCGCGCGAACGCCTGGGGGCCTGACCATGAGCGAACGCTCCGGCCTCGGCCTGCGTCAGGAGGAGAGTGGGGAACATGGTGCGCGCGGCCTCCCCCAGGGGGACGAGGGGCAGGATCGGTTCCGCCTCCGGCTCTCCTTCCGGGGTGGCTGCCTCGACAGCAGCGCTCAGCTCGTCGAGCGTCATTGCCGACTCCACGGGTATGTCACCCACGCGCGTGCGACGTAGCGCGGTCAGATGAGCGCCCAGGCCGAGCGCCTCACCGGCGTCGCGCGCAAGGGCGCGCACGTATGTGCCCGAGGAACACTTGACGACCACGTCAACATCCACGACGCTCACGGGTCCCGAGGGCAACTCAGCGTTAGGCACGTTCTCTCCGGCGGCCTCGTCACGGACATACTCGGCAGGGCGCGGGGGCGCCAGGACCTCCAGGCGCGAAATGCGCACCGGACGCGCCGCCAGTTCGACGTCCTCGCCCGCGCGGGCAAGCGCGTAGGCGCGTTTTCCATTCACCTTGATCGCCGAGACCGTGGAGGGAACCTGCATGATGTCCCCGCGCAGCGGCGCGAGCGCCAACTCAAGATCCTCCTCACTCAGCGAGGAACAGCCCACGGCTGCGGTCGCGACACCTTCTGCATCGTCTGTGTTGGTAGAGACGCCGAAGCGGATCGTCGCCCGATATTCCTTCGAATGTCCACTCACCCAGGTGAGCAGCTTCGTTGCCTTGCCAATGCCGATCACGAGGACTCCCGTCGCCATCGGGTCCAGGGTGCCACCGTGCCCCACCTTGCGGGTGTGGGCCAGTCGTCGCACGCGTGAGACCACGTCGTGGCTGGTGAGCCCCTGCGGCTTGTCGATAACGACGAGGCCGGGGCGCGGATTATCGGGTCGACGAGCCATGAGGGTCAGGCCCAATCCTTCTCGGCGTCGTCCTCTTCGTCATCGTGACGGTAGGGGTCGGCGTCGCCGGCGTAGGTGGCACCGGCGGAGGCGGCCGCGATGGCCTCGTCCTTCGCCTTGGCCTTCGCCAGCGCATCCTCGAGCGCAGCGGCGCTTTCGGGCAGCGCATCGGGAATGAATTCCAGGGTCGGAGTCAGACGCAGGCCCAGAGCCTTGCCCACACGCGAGCGGAACAGGCCCTGCGCGGATGCGAAGGCTCGTGCGGCCTTCTCACGCTGCTCGTCATCGCCGAGCACCGTGTAGAAGATGGACGCGTGCTGCAGGTCGCCCGTCACGCGCACGTCCGTGATCGTCACGAGCTCCAGGCGGGGATCCTTCACCTGGCGTCCAATCATCGACGCGACAGTCTGCAGGATTCGCTCCTGCACCTTACGAACGCGAGCTTCGTCAGCCATCGCGCCCTCCTTTCGGGCACTCACGCCCTTGTCGAAACACTAGATGAGAGAAGATCGGGGTCCGAGCATGCCCGGACCCCGATACTTCACGCCACGGACTCAGTCACGAGCCTTCTCGCGCATCTCCCAGGTCTCAATGACGTCGCCCTCGGCGATGTCCTTGTAACCCAGCGTGATACCGCACTCGTAGCCCTCGCGGACCTCGGTGACGTCGTCCTTCTCGCGACGCAGGGACGCGATCTCGAGGTTGTCGGCGACAACGACGCCGTCGCGCACCAGGCGCGCCTTGGTGCCGCGCTTGATCGTGCCAGAACGGACGATCGAACCGGCGATGTTGCCGAACTTGCCGGAGCGGAAGACCTGACGGATCTCCGCGGTGCCCAGCTGGACCTCCTCGTAGATCGGCTTGAGCATGCCCTTGAGGGCCGCCTCAATATCGTCGATCGCAGAGTAGATGACGTTGTAGTACTTGATCTCGACGCCCTCGGCATCCGCCATCTCGGCCACGCGCTCGGCGGGTCGGACGTTGAAGCCGATGATGACCGCGTTGTCGACGGTCGCCAGGTTGACGTCGTTCTGCGTAATCGCACCGACACCGCGGTGGATGATACGCAGCGCAACCTCGTCGCCCACGTCGATGCGCAGCAGCGAGTCTTCCAGGGCCTCGACAGCGCCGGACACGTCGCCCTTGATGACCAGGTTGAGGGTGTCGACCTCGCCCTCGGCCAGGACCTTGTCGAAGTCCTCCAGGGAGACGCGCTTGCGACGCTTGGCCAGCAGGGCCTGACGCTCGGCAGCCTCACGCTTGTCGGCGATCTGGCGGGCCGTGCGGTCGTCGGGCGCAACCAGGAAGGAATCGCCGGCGCGCGGGACGGACGTGAGACCGAGGACCGCGACGGGGGTCGACGGACCGGCCTCGGAGACGTCGTGACCGGCGTCGTCGAACATGGCGCGCACGCGGCCGTAGGACGAGCCGACCACCAGAGAGTCGCCCACGTGGAGCGTGCCGCGCTGGACCAGCATGGTCGCGACGGCGCCGCGGCCCTTGTCCAGGTTCGCTTCGATGGCGACACCGCGCGCGTCGGTCTGGGGGTTGGCCTCGAGGGTCAGCGCCGCGTCGGCGGTCAGCAGGACGGCCTCCAGCAGATCGCGGATACCTGTGCGCTGCTTAGCGGAGATGTTGACGAACATGACGTCGCCGCCATACTCTTCCGCGACCAGGCCGTACTCGGTGAGCTGGGAGCGAATCTTCTCCGGGTTCGCCGTGTCCTTATCGACCTTGTTGACCGCGACGACGATCGGAACGCCGGCCGCCTGTGCGTGGTTGATGGCCTCAACCGTCTGGGGCATCACGCCGTCATCGGCCGCGACCACGAGGATCGCGATATCGGTGACCTGCGCGCCACGGGCACGCATAGCCGTGAAGGCCTCGTGACCGGGGGTATCGATAAAGGTGATCGGGCGGGCGGTGCCGTCCTCAGCCTTGACGGTGACCTGGTAGGCGCCGATGTGCTGGGTGATGCCACCGTGCTCGGTGTCGACGACGTCCGTGTGGCGGATCGCGTCGAGCAGCTTGGTCTTACCGTGGTCGACGTGACCCATGACGGTGACGACCGGCGGACGGGGCTGCATGTTCTCGGCGTCGTCGAGCTCTTCGGCCTCGAGGTCGATGTCGAAGGACTCGAGCAGCTCGCGGTCCTCATCCTCGGGGGAGACGACCTTGACGTCGTAGCCGAGCTCCGCGCCCAGGGCCTCGAAGGTGTCCTGGTCGAGGGACTGCGTGGCGGTCGCCATCTCGCCCAGGGCGAAGAGGACCGTCACGAGCGCTGCGGGATTGACATCAATCTTCTCGGCGAGATCAGCCAGGGATGCGCCCTGACGGATGCGGATCTGCGCGCCGTTACCGCGCGGGATCGAGACACCGCCGATAACGGGTGCGTTCTGCTGCTCGTACTCTTGACGCTTCGCGCGCTTCGACTTGCGTCCGCGCTGCGAGCGGCCACCTCCGCGGCCGAATGCGCCCGGCGTCGAGCCGCGACCACCGCGGCCACCGCCGCGGGGACCGCCGAAGCCGCCGCCGTTGTTCTGAGGACCGCCGGCGCCTGCACCTGCGCCACCGGGACGGCCATTGCCGCGACCGCGGCCACCGCCACGACCGCCGCGCTCTCCGCCACCGTTACCGGAAGCAGCATTACGAGCGAAGTTCGCCTGGCCGGGCATCATGCCCGGGTTCGGGCGGTTACCACCGGGGCGCGGAGCGCCGGGACGGGGACCGCCGTTACCGGAGGCACCCGAACGCGCAGCGCCGGGACGCGGGCCACCGTTGCCCGAGGCTCCCGGACGCGGGCCACCGGGGCGAGGACCACCGGAGCCACCCGGACGGGGCATGCCCTGGGACGAGGCGTACGGGTTGTTGCCCGGGCGCGGGCCACCGGGGCGAGGACCACCGGGGCGAGCCGGACGAGGGGCGTCGTTACGACGCGGCGCGGGCTTGGGAGCGTTAGCGTCCGCAGGCTTGCGGCCCGCGGGCTTGGGGGCCCCTTCGGGCTTCTTGCCGCGAGGCTTGGGAGCACTCTTGGGGGCCGCAGCGGGCTTCGGCGCGCCAGGCTTGGGGGCGCCAGCCTTGGGTGCGGCAGCCTTGGGTGCCGCGTCGGCGGGGGCAGCAGCCTTCTTCACAGCGGGCTTGGCCGCGCTGGGCTTGGGGGCCTTGGCGGCGGGCTTTGCATCCGCCTTCTTGGTCTTGGGGGTCGCCGCGAACTTCTCGCGCATCTGCCGCACGACGGGCGGTTCGAGCGAGGACGAGGACGACTTGACGAATTCACCTGCTTCCTTCAGGTGACCCATCAGTTCTTTGCTGGTGATTCCGAGCTCTTTGGCGAGCTCGTGGACACGCAACTTTGCCACATTTCTCCATTCCGGAAGCGTCTCCGGTCCGGAGACGCCTTACTGATATTGCTGGCAGCTCATCGCTGGGTACTCATCGGGTGCCCATCAGCTTCCAACCCGCTTCCATTTTCTCGGCGTTGATGGCGCGTGGCCATCACTGGTGGTTGATCAACTCCTCCACGTCGTCCCACACGCCCTCCGGAACGTTTCCCGTTCGGAATGCACGCGCGAGGCCGCGTCTGACTCGGGCTTTCTGGATACACTCCGCATCGGGGTGAACCCAGGCGCCTCGGCCTGGAAGAGTCGCCGCCGGATCGAGGTGAATCGATCCGTCTGGCGAGCGCACGATCCGCACGAGTGCGGTTCGGTGCGCGTGTGCGCCGCATCCAATGCAGGTGCGCTGGGGCCCGGAGGTGGGCACTGGCGGCACAGAATACGACACAATCCCCTAGCTTAGTCCAGCTAGGGGATTGCTCGTCTGAGAAACTATGAGCGACTTGTCACGTCGTCGGGGGTGGAGACGCGCGACACGATCGCGTCGTCGCCGGTTTCCGTGTCGGCGTGGATGTCGATGTGGTAGTTCGTCAGGCGCGCGGCGAGGCGAGCGTTCTGACCTTCCTTGCCGATCGCGAGGGAGAGCTGGAAGTCCGGAACGATGGCCGTCGCGGTGCGGTTATCCACGGAGTGGACGACGACGCGGGTGACGCGGGCGGGCGACAGCGAGTTTGCAACGAAACGCGCCGGATCGTCGGAGTAGTCGACGATGTCGATCTTCTCCCCGCCGAGTTCGGCCATGACGGAACGCACGCGTGCGCCCATCGGACCGATGCATGCGCCCTTGGCGTTGATGCCCTCGCGCGTAGCGGCGACGGCGATCTTCGTGCGGTGTCCGGCCTCGCGGGCAATCGCCTTGATCTTGACGAGGCCCTGCTGGATCTCGGGAACCTCGCGCTGGAAGAGACCGGCGACGAGGTTGGGGTGGGTGCGCGACAGGGTGATGCGCGGACCGCGCTCGGTGCGCTCAACGCCCACGACGTAGGCGCGGATGCGGTCACCGTGGCGGTAGGACTCGCCGGGGACCTTTTCCCCGTCAGGCAGGACGGCCTCAAAGTCGTCGGAGACCTGGACCATTGTGGGGCGTCCGGGGCGCGGGGCCTGGACGGTGCCCGTGATGACCTGCCCTTCGCGTCCCGCGAAGTCGCCGAACACGCGCTGGTCGTCGGCGTCGCGCAGGCGCTGCATGATGACGGAGCGCGCGGTCGACTGGGCGATGCGACCGAAGTTCTTCGGGGTGTCGTCGAACTCGCCGATGGGGTTGCCGTCTTCGTCCTCGTCCACGGCCATGACGGTGACGCGTCCGGTCTTCTTGTCGATTTCGATGCGGGCCTGGGAGATGGCTCCGGGCAGGTTGTGGTACGCCTTGAGCAGGGCTTCTTCGATGGCGTCAACGAGGGTTTCAAGGCTGACGCCCTTCTCGTTTTCCACCATCCGCAGAGCGGTCATATCGATTTCCATGGTCTCCTACTTCCCCGTTCCAAAGTCGACGCGGGAGCGCGCCTTCCTCATGTCAGAATAGTCAATGGTAGTCGTTTCACCGTCGACATCGATCGTTGTGCTGGTCTCGTCAGCCGCAACGACGCGTCCGGAAACATATCCGCCGGCGCGCAGCTTGATGCGCACGAGGCGTCCGATCTGGCGCATCCAGTGTCCGACTTTCGTCAGTTCGCGTTCGGCCCCCGGTGTGGACACCTCCAGCAGGTACTCGCCGTCGATCGGATCTGCGGCGTCCAATGCTTTCGACACGGCGCGGGATACGTCGGCGAGCGTGTCGGAGTCGATTCCGTCGGCGCCGATCGGCGCTTCGACGATGACCCGCAGGAGCGGCATCGCGTCGGAGCGTGAGCGGGTCACTGAGTCCAGTTCCAGTCCCGACTGTTCGACCACGGGAGCCAGCAGCTCCTCGAGCGGTCCATCTGACGTGGACGATGCCATATGCGCCTATCTTTCTCTCGCGTACGCGGGTCAGTTCCCTATCCTACCCGGGGGTGTGGGATGATGCGGGTGTGCGTTTCGCAAAACTGACTTTGACCACACGCCGCTTCCCCGGCCTCGTCGCGACTGGGGTGGCGGTCCTCGCGCTATCCGCGTGCTCGTCGTCTTCTCTGCCCACCCTGACTGGATTCGCCGCCGTGCGCGACCAAGCGGCGCGTACGGAGTCGGCGGCTTCTGATCGGGCGACCCAGCTCGCCGAGGTCGCGACGGACTGCGCGTCCTGTTCGGCAGCTCTGCGCGCCGTCGCCTCGGCGTCACACGAGCGCCTTGAGGCGCTGGGCGGTCTGTGGGACCCGTGGGGAGGGACAACGCCCGAGGGCGCTTCCGCTCCCGCCGCCGTGTCCGAGGCACCCACCGACGTGTCGGCGTTCGTCGCGTGGCTTGCCCGCACGGCGACCCGCGATCTGGAGATCGCTGCCGACACGAATCGCACGAGCGCCGAGGAGGCCCGCACCCTCTCAGCTGCGGCATTAGGCCGTTACGCGAGCGCGGTCACTATTGCCCAGGCGTATGGCATTGACCTGGATGCGGGGCTAGACCAAGCGCTCCTTGTCAACGACCGCGTGAATGCGGCCTCGCGCCAGGGAGTCCAGACCTGGTCAATCGATCTTTTCGACGCGCCGGGAATATCAGCGTCCTTCGCCCCCTCGGGCAAGGATCTGGCATCCTCTCAGGAGCTGTCGAGTGCAGTCGCTACCTGGGATTGCACGGCGTCAACCCTCCCTCAGGCGCAGGTGAGTGCGGGCACGCTGAGTGACGCATACGCAGTGTCGGGCGAGCTCCTCGCGCGCGCCGATGTCGCACTGCGTGCCGGCGCTGCCGACACGCGCACCCCCCGCTGCACACTTGGTTTCCTCGATGCACCCTCCCTGGCATCAAACCTGCTCGCGGCGGACTCCGCCATGCTGGCCAGCAGCTCCTCCGATGTGCGTGCGGCCGGGGCCAGCGCCGCGTTGGCGGACATCCAGCAGTGGGCTCCTCGCACGTCCCTGCCAGCCCTCATCGGTACGCGCTGACAGCGAGCAACTCGCCTCAGGGGCGCTTCCATACAGGCACGAGGGCCGCTCCCCCATCCCGGAGAGCGGCCCTCGTGTTTCGCGTCAGTCTCAGACCCTAGCGGCGATGTCATCGCCGATCTGCGAGGTGGAGCGCACGAGCGGGTGACCGCTCGCCGCCGCCTGCGCGCGCGCTGCCATGTCGGCATCGATCGCGGCGCGCACGCGCGCGGCTTCCTCGGCGTAGCCCATGAAGTCGAGCATCAGCGCGACCGAGGAGATGGTCGCGGTCGGGTCCGCCTTGCCCTGTCCCGCGATGTCGGGGGCAGAGCCGTGCACGGGCTCGAACATGGAGGGGTACTCTCGCGAGGGGTTGAGGTTGCCGGACGCGCTCAATCCGATACCACCGGTCACAGCCCCGGCCTCGTCAGTGAGGATGTCACCGAACAGGTTGTCGGTGACGATGACATCGAAGCGCGCGGGATCGGTGACCATGTAGATGGTGGCAGCATCAATGTGGCAGTAATCGACGCGCACCTCGGGATACTCCTCCCCCACCTCGTCGACGATGCGACGCCACATGTGTCCGGCGTTGACCAGGACGTTGTGCTTGTGGACGAGGGTGAGGTGCTTCTTGCGCGAGGCGGCCGCCTCGAAAGCGTAGCGAACGACGCGCTCGACACCGTAGGCGGTGTTGACGCTGACCTCGGTCGCGATCTCGTGCGGGGTGCCGACGCGAACGGCGCCACCGTTGCCGCAGTAGAGACCCTCGGTACCTTCGCGCACGACAACAAAGTCGATGTCGCCGGGGTTGGCCAGGGGGCTGGGAACACCCTCGTAGTACTTGGAGGGACGCAGGTTCACATAGTGGTCGAGGGCGAAGCGCAGCTTGAGCAGCAGCCCTCGCTCAAGGACGCCAGAGGGGACGGAGGGATCGCCGACCGCACCCAGGAGGATGACGTCGTGGCGCTTGATGGCCTCGAGATCCTCGTCGGTGAGGGTGTCGCCGGTCGCATGCCAGCGCTGCGCACCCAGATCGAAGTGGGTCGTCGAATAGTCGATGCCCTTGTCCGCCAGGACACGGTCCAGGACTTTGAGGCCTTCGGGGACGATTTCCTTGCCGATGCCGTCGCCAGGGATTACTGCGATGTTCAGTGTCATGGCTCCATCTTCCCCCGCCCAAGCGCCCCGCGGCGGAATCGTTCCACCACGTGGGCCGTTTTCCGGGTGAGGTCTCCCATAGACGAGGCCGGGGCCGGGAGGGCATGTACGCTCCCCCGACCCCGGCTCGGTTGGACGGATCAGATCCACGCACCCGAGGGAGCGAAGAAATACCAACGGCCGTCGATCGACTGCCAGCCGGTGACCATGTGGCCGTCACCCGCGAAGTAGTACCAGGTGGAACCAATGTGCTGCCAACCGGTGAGCATGGCTCCCGAGGGGGCCAGGTAGTACCAGCTACCGGCGTACTGCCAACCGGTGAGCATCGCACCCGAGGCATTGAAGAGGTACCAGGTACCACCGACCTGCGCCCATCCGGTCGCCATCGCTCCGGTCGTGGGATCGAGGTAGTACCAGGCCCCATCATGGATCCAGCCGCTGACGCGGGCACCGTAGGCGTTGTAGTAGCTCCACACGCCGCCCTGGTTATCCCAGCCGGTGACCATCATGCCGTCTGTGCCGAAGCGGTAGGTGGCCTCGCCGATCGTGATCGTCTGGTTCGTCGCGTAGCTGGAGTCTTCCAGCTGCCACTTCCAGCCGTTTCCGGTGTTGACCCAGTGCGCGGGGGTAACAGCGGGCGCAGGTTCAGGCGCAGGCTGTGGATCCGGGGTCGGATCAGGCGCGGGCTGCGGGTCGGGTGCAGGCTGCGGGTCGGGTGCAGGCTGCGGTTCCGGAGTCGGTTCCGGCGCGGGCTCTTCGCCGGGATCGGTCAGGCCCAGGTAGGATGCGTCGACGCGCATGAACTCGATGTTCTTGTAGCCGCCGGACTCGTACAGCAGGCCCCAGGTGCCATCCCCGAGGGGATGCAGCGTCGAGTAGGCCATCTCGCCGCTCTCGAAGACCGTGCCGTCGTTCCAGGTGAAGCCGTCGTCGTAGGAGACGCGGATGGTGCCGTTGGCGCGGGCGCTGGACGAGTCGGCGTTGGAGAAGAGCAGGACGCGGGCGCGCGCGGAGCCCTCGGGGGCGTCCGGGTAGGCGCGCACAATGGAGGCGTTGTTACGCGGGTCGGTCAGGTCCCAGTTGTGGCGGAACGGGCCCCAGGTCTGTCCACCGTCGTAGGAGATAGCCTCGAGGCGCTGGCCCGCGGTCCCCTGCGTGCGAGAGTTGAGGAGAAGGCGTCCGTCGGAGAGCTCGACGACCTTGTTCTCGTCGGCGCTGCCCTCGGTGGGCGCGCCGGGCTTCCAGGTCACGCCGTGGTCGTCGGAGTAGACGGAGACGGCCATGAGCGAGGTGGTGCCGGAGTTGGCGACGGCGTACTGCTGGATGAGGCGACCGGCGTGGGCACCGTAGCGCAGCTGGATGCCTTCACCGGAGGAGGCGAAGCGCGTGAACCACTGGTCGGTGTGGCCTGCGGTCACCTGGTCGGTGATGGTGCGGGGGTTGACCCAGGTCTCGCCGTTGTCGTGGGATTCGACGACGTGGGCGTGCAGGATGTTACGCGCTGCGGGGTCGGTGCCCAGCTGGGACTGGAAGAGTCCGGCGTCGTAGGACTTGACCGAGAACAGGAAGATCGTTCCGGTGGTGCGGTCGACGACGAAGGAGGGATCGGAGTAGCCGATCTTCTCCGCGCCGGGGGTGCCTGCGAGCGCTGTCTGGATCGGGGTCCAGGACTTGCCGCCATCCTTCGAGATGCGGTAGACGATGGAGTTAGCCTGGGGCGCGTCCTGGCAGGTGTTGGGGCGCCCGTCCCACGCGGCGATGATCCAGCCGTTGTTGGCGGTGGTCAGGGCGGGGATGCGGTGGCAGCTGAAGCCGGCCAGGCCGGGGGACGCGAGGCGAACCTTCTCGCCGATCGCGTAGTCGTGCGGGGTCTCCAGCGGGTCCGGGGCTGGCGGGCGCTCGCCCTGGGCGACGGTCACGGGGTCAGCGTTCGCGGTGATGTCACCGGCGATGACGTCTGTACCGTTGCGGTCGCGGGTGGCGGCCCACGTCGTCATCGGGGTGAAGGTTCCGGCCGCGACGTCGTCGGCGGTCACGGTGTGGGTCGCGGTCGTGCACTGCTTGGTGGTGTGCGCAGCGAGGTTGTGCCAGCGGCAGTTGGGGGCGCCGGTGGTCAGTACGCCGGACAGGTTCGAGGCCACCGGGAAGACGGTCAGAGCACTGTCTGTGTTGTTGGTGTAGGTGACGGTGATGGTGATGAGGTCACCTTCGTACACCTTGTCTCCGTGGGAGTCGGTGCGCGCCACAGTGACGGTGATGGGTGCCGAACCTTCGTCGGTTACCGAGGCCGTCACCGGGGTTGCTGCACCGGTGTCACTGGTCGGGGTGGCGAGCGCGGGAACCGAGAGAGTCGCGCACAGCAGCACGGCTCCCGAGGCTGCCGCGAGGGCACGCCCGTAGTGGCGGAGGGTCATCGTTGGTCCTTCCGAGATGAGTTGTCAATCAGCGGGCAGTGAGTCATGACTCACTCTCCACGAGATTCATCATACAAATTTGGATGCTGACTAACCAGTTATACGACAGATATTTTTATCAACGTCTAGGATAATTACCCTGCAACTTCGAGGACTGGCGTTTACCTGTCAGGCTGAGCACCTGGGAATTCTCCCCCGCCGACCAACCAGCCATAGACACGCTCCAGCTCACGGACACAGACACGGATGTCATACTGAGCCTCCACGCCCCGATATCGCGCAGCCTCAGCTCGACGCGCCCCGCTCCCTCGATCAATCCACGCATCAATGACGCGCGCGAGCGAGCGCGGATTCCCCGCCTCGAACACACTCTCCTCCGTCAGCGCAAACTGACTGGTTGCCGTCAGAGGACCACGCGCGAGAACGGGGACCACGCCGTGACGCAGCGCCTCAAGAGCGCCGAGTCCCTCCACCTCAATCCGCGCCGCATGCACATAGAGATCAGACTGCCTCGAAGCCCGAGCCATCTCCTCCGCATTCATAAAAGCAAAGCGAACGGGATACACAATCACACCATCGCGCACGAGACGATCCGCCTGGGCCCGCAGCTGCCGCTCGGTCGGACCTCGCCCCGCCAGGGTCAGCTCGATGGAGCGAGCATGAGAACTGAAGCGAAGCGCCCGCAGAATCGTCACCTGATCTTTCTCGCGCGAAAAGCGCCCGATTGACAGCAGACGCACGACGGACGACTCTTCCTTCCCACCCCCACATTCATCACTCACACCACCCAGCGGGACACCATTAGAGAGAGCAAAGAGCCGCGGAGAAAGCCCTAACGAGGAGACCCGCCTCCATACCGATTCTGAAGGGCACTGGAGCGCGCCGCACCGATCGAAAATGAAGTGCTTCCACAGCCGGAGAATCGCACGATTCAGGACAGCGCAACGATCGAGATAGACGGTGGCCGTGAGATTTTCGGGATGAATGTGGTAGGTCGCCATCGCAGGCACGCCACGATCGCGCGCACGCCGAGCAACCACGGCCTGCAGCATGAAAGGCTCCTCCAGGTGGACCACATCTGCCCAGCTGAGCGCTCGATCAATCTGGCGCCGATCCGACCGAGCGAAGGCGTAGCCCTGCGAGGCAATCAGAGGCGCCACAAGCGGAACGCGAAGATACGGGAGTGGATAGTCAGGGGCGCCAAAACCGCAATCATCACCATCGTGCGGCGGCGCGGACAACACACGCACATCGTGCCCTCGCTCACGCAACAGAGCGATGGTGCGACGCGCGGACGCGGCGAGTCCGTTCCCACGCGTATAGAGGTCATTGATGACGAACAGGATTCTGAGCTGCACGATTACCCCCCCTCCGCAAGCCCTACACCATCAGACTAGGAACACCGCGAAGCTCATGGACCCGTTTCTTCACACCTGACAGCATGGACTAGCACACAGCACGCACACTTGCCAAGAATCTAGTTACTGATAAACTAGAGCTGTCAATCATCCTTGCCGTACGAAGGACACACCTTGCGCCCCTCCCGTCGAACTCTGACACGCGTTGCCTCGGCCGCCGTCGCCTCCCTCGTGATCGTCGCACCGATTTCCACAGTCTCGAACGCTGACGCGCTCTCCCCCGCCTCCCTCCCATGGACAAACGGGGCTGACGAAGCACCGGCGAACTAAACCTCGCAGGAACGCATCCTGGCGTCCCCGCACCTTTCGACATCAAACAGCTCCGGCCTCGTCCCACATGGGAACGAGGCCGGAGCTTGGTCTATCCGAGAAGGACAGTGAGATCAGCGCGCGGCGCTGCCCTCGGTGTAGTCCTCGTCAGAGTCGGTCCAGCCGAAGGCCTTGCGCAGCTTCTGGCCGGTCTTCTCGATCGGGTGAGCCTCTTCCTCGGCGCGCAGCGCCTTGAACTCGAGGGCGCCGTTATCCTGATCGGCGATGAACTTGCGGGCGAAGGTGCCGTCCTGGATGTCGGCCAGAACAGCCTTCATGGCCTCCTTGGAGGACTCGCCAATGACGCGCGGGCCGGAGACGTAGTCGCCGTACTCAGCGGTGTCGGAGCAGGACCAGCGCTGCTTGGTGATGCCACCCTCGTTGATGAGGTCGACGATCTGCTTCATCTCGTGGCAGACCTCGAAGTAGGCGATCTCGGGCTGGTAGCCAGCCTCGACCAGGGTCTCGAAGCCGGCCTGGATCAGGTGGGAGACGCCACCGCACAGGACAGCCTGCTCGCCGAACAGGTCGGTCTCGGTCTCCTCGGTGAAGGTCGTCTTGATGACGCCGGCGCGGGTGCCGCCGATGCCCTTCGCGTAGGACAGGGCCAGCTCCCAAGCCTTGCCGGAAGCGTCCACCTCAACGGCGACAACGTCCGGGGTGCCCTTGCCCTGCACGTAGGTCTCGCGGACCTTGTGGCCGGGGCCCTTGGGGGCGACCATGATGACGTCGTGGCCGGCGGGGACCTCAATGTAGCCGTAGCGGATGTTGAAGCCGTGCGCGAAGAGGAGGGCGGCGCCTTCCTTCAGGTTGGGGGCGATCTGCTCGGCGTAGACGTAGCGCTGGACCTGGTCGGGCAGCAGCACGGAGACGACGTCGCCCTCGGCGACGGCCTCGGCCACGTCCTTGACCTCGAGGCCAGCGGCCTCAGCCTTGGCCCACGAGGAGGAACCGGGGCGCAGGCCGACGACCACGTCAACTCCGGAATCCTTCAGGTTCAGCGCGTGAGCGTGACCCTGCGAACCGTAACCAATGATGGCAACCTTCTTGGACTGGATCAGCGACAGGTCTGCGCCGTCATCGTAGATGATCTCTGCCATTTTCATTTCTCCTTCAGTTGATCCGTGATCGAGCGCGACCCGCGGCCGATAGCCACGGCGCCCGACTGGACGAGTTCGGTGACGCCGTAGGGCTCCAGGGCCCGCAGCAGCGCCTCCAGCTTGGATAGGGAGCCGATCGATTCGATAACGACCGACTCGGGTTGCACGTCGACGACGTGTGCGCGGAACAGGTCCACGATCTGCAGGACCGAGGTGCGACGGGTCTCGTCAGCCTGGACCTTCATCATGAGCAGACGCCGTTCGACGGAGTCTTCGGGTTCAAGCTCGACGACCTTGAGGACGTTGATGAGCTTGTTGAGCTGCTTGACCACCTGCTCGATGGGCGCGGAGTCTGCGTCCACGATGATGGTCATGCGGGAGATCTCGGGGTGTTCGGTCTCTCCCACGGTCAGCGACTTGATATTAAAGGCGCGGCGGGCGAAAAGCGCGGCGACGCGAGTGAGGACGCCGGGCTTGTTCTCGACCAACACGGCCAGAGTGTGACGATTCGTCATCAGTCTTCCACCTCCCAGTCGGGCGCCATGCCCTTGGCGTAACGAATCTCATCGTTGGACACGCCCGCGGCGACCATCGGCCAGACCATCGAGTCCTTGGAGACGCGGAAGTCAATGAGGACGGGGCGATCGTTGATCGACATGGCCCATTCGATGGCCTCGTCGACCTCGTCGATGGAGCGCACGGTGCGTGCCGCCATGCCGTAGGCCTGCGCGAGCATCTCGAAGTTGGGGATCTGCTCGCCCTCGACGGGGTTGAGCGTCGTGTTCGAGTAGCGCTTGCCGAAGAACAGGGACTGCCACTGGCGCACCATGCCCAGCACCGAGTTGTTGATGAGCGCGACCTTGATCGGGATGTTGTTGATCGTGCAGGTGGCCAGTTCCTGGTTGGTCATCTGGAAGGAGCCGTCTCCGTCGATCGCCCACACGACCTTGTCGGGGGCGCCGACCTGGGCGCCCATGGCCGCAGGAATGCAGTAGCCCATGGTGCCGGATCCGCACGAGGAGATGAAGCTGCGCGGGTTGTCCAACGTAATGAACTGAGATGCCCACATCTGGTGCTGCCCCACGCCCGTCACGTAGATCGCGTCCGGACCGACGCGCTCGGAGAGCTTCTTCAGGACCTCCTGGGGCGCCATCATACCGTCGTCGGGCTCAGCCCATCCGATCGGGTACTTGGTGCGCAGACGGTCGAGGTAGCGCCACCATCCGGAGATGTCGGCCTTGTTGTCCGACGAGGCCTGGGCGATTTCCTGGGTGAGGATCGGCAGTGCGGTCGCCAGGTCGGCGACGATCGGAATGTCGGCGTGGCGATTCTTGGAGATCTCCGCAGCGTCGATGTCGATGTGCACGATGGTCGCGCGGGGCGCGAAGGAGTCGAGGCGGCCGGTCACGCGGTCGTCGAAGCGGGCACCGAGCGCCACGATGAGGTCGGCGCGCTGGAGGGCACCGACGGCGGCCACGGTACCGTGCATGCCGGGCATGCCGAGGTTGTGGCGATCAGAGTCGGGGAAGGCGCCGCGGGCGGTCAGCGTGGTGACGACGGGGGCGTTGGTGACCTCAACGAGCTCAGCGAGGGCGTCAGTAGAGCCGGAGCGGACGATGCCGCCGCCCACGTACAGGACGGGGGCCTGGGCGTCGGCGATCGCGCGGGCTGCGGCGCGCACCTGCTTCATGTTCGGCTTATCCGCGACGCGGTAGCCGGGCAGATCCAGGGTCGGAGGCCAGGAGAAGTCCATCTCGGCGACCTGCGCGGACTTGGTGATGTCCACCAGAACGGGGCCGGGGCGACCGGTAGCCGCGAGGTGGAAGGCCTCAGCCAGGCGCGCGGGGATCTGCGCGGGATCCGTGACGAGGAAGGAGTGCTTGGTGATGGGCATCGATGCACCCACGACGTCGGCTTCCTGGAAGGCGTCGCTGCCAATCAGGGAAGCTCCGACCTGTCCCGAGATCACGACGATCGGGACCGAGTCCATACAGGCATCGCCCAGGGCCGTCAGCACGTTGGTGGCTCCAGGGCCGGACGTCACGATCGCGCAGCCAACCTTCCCGGTGGCCAGGGCGTAACCTTCGGCGGCATGTCCCGCACCCTGCTCGTGACGGACAAGAATGTGGCGCAGAGACGTCGACGCCATCAGCGGGTCGTAGGTGGGAAGAATTGCGCCACCGGGCATACCGAACACATCGGTAACGCCCAGGGCCTCGAGGCTGGCCACAATTGCCTCGGCTCCGGTCATGCGGGTGGTGTTGGCGGTGTCGCTCACCATTCGTCCTCTCAATCGTTGGGACCGTCTCAAAGAAAAAACCCCGTCAGATCCGCCGGTAGCGGATGCGGGGATTTAGGCGTGCGATCCATCCTCACGTTACGCGGCAGGCATCGCACGCCCGGGTACGATGACCAGGGCGAGGATTCCAATTCCGCGAACGTCGAGCATGGCTTTACCGTATCTCTCCTGCGCTCTCCGCTCCTTACCCATCTCATTGTGCGGACCTTGAGACCGTGAGCGCCATCTAGGACGATGGACTGAGATACACAGCACGTATTGCTGCTTTAATTGATACATACCTCATATCACAATCCACAACACGGAGATTTCATCGTGCACCAGGTGTTCGAGATTCTGAGCGAGCAGCCAGTTCTGTTCCTCTTCATTCTCATCGGTATAGGCATGGCGTTTGGCCATGTGAAAATCAAGGGCATTAGCCTCGGCGCTGCCGCCGTTCTTTTCTTTGCCATCGCGTTGGCTGCGTGGGCGCAGTCCTACGACATCGAGCTGCGAGTCACCCCCCAGCTGGGCACTCTCGGCCTGACCCTGTTCACCTTCGCGATCGGCATCAACTCGGGCGCGTCGTTCTTCCACAACCTCAAGACCGCTGTTGGCCCGATCCTGACGATGGTCGCCTTCTACGGCATCGCTGCTGCAGCAGGCCTCTACATCGGTAAAGCCATGGGGATGGATGTTCCACTCATCGCCGGTACCTTCGCAGGTTCGGTGACGAACACGCCCGCACTGGCGGCCGCCGGCGAGGCCTCGGGTGATCCCGCCCGCGCAACGGTCGGTTACTCGATCGCCTACCTCTTTGGCGTCATCGGCATGCTGGCCGCATCGATGGCTGCCCTGCACTACGGACGCAATGACAAGGACGCCCCCTCTCCCCTGTCGAACCGCACGATCCGCGTCGAGCGCGACGATCATCCCTTCGTCGGGGACATCTACGAGAAGCTCGGCGAGAAGGTTTCCTTCTCGCGCCTGCGTCGCGGCGAAACCGGCCCGATTACCCGTCCCCAGATGTCGGACACCCTGGATCCCGGTGACCTCGTGACCGTCGTCGGCCCCCGCGAGCTCGTCGCTCGTGCCGCCACCGAGCTGGGTCACGCATCCTCTCACTCCCTCATGCAGGACCGCTCCTACCTGGACTTCCGCCGCGTGACGATCTCGAACCCGAAGATCGCGGGCCGCACAGTTGCGTCCCTGGGCCTGGCCAAGGAATTCTCTGCGACGATTTCGCGCGTTCGCCGCGGCGACGTCGACATGGTCGCCGAGCCGGGCCTCGTCCTCCAGGAGGGTGATCGCGTGCGCGTCGTCGCCCCCACGTCGAAGATGACCGAGATTACGAAGTTCTTCGGTGACTCGTCCCGAGGCCTCACGGACCTCAACCCGATCGCCCTGGGCATCGGTATGGCCCTCGGTATCGCGATCGGCGAGCTTCCGATCCTGACCCCCTCCGGCGAGTACTTCTCGATCGGTTCCGCGGCCGGTACGCTCATCGTCGGCCTCATCTTCGGCCGTATCGGCCGCATCGGCCCCATCGCGACGGCTCTGCCCTTCACGACATGCCAGGTGATGGCCGAACTCGGCCTGCTGATCTTCCTCGCGCAGGCTGGCGCAAAGGCCGGCGGCCAGATCCTTGAGGCCTTCACCTCGGGTGACTGGATCCGAATCTTCGCGCTCGGCGTCATCATGACCTCGATCATGGCGATCGGCCTGTACTGCACCATGCGGTGGGTGTTCAAGATGGGTGGCACGAAGCTCGCCGGTCTGCTCGGTGGCGCGCAGACACAGCCCGCAGTCCTCGCCTTCGCGAACGGACGCACCAACGCCGACCCGCGCGTGGCTCTCGGTTACGCGCTGGTCTACCCGGTCGCGATGGTCGGCAAGATCGTCGTCGCCCAGATCCTGGGTGGCATGTAACGGCATCGTCTCCTGCGGGTTCAATCCCGCGGCACAATGGGGCCGACCCTTTTGGGTCGGCCCCATTCGTCTACCTTCTCGCCGCCTCCTGGGCGCGCCACGACACGGCAGCGCCGTCCCTACCAACGGCGCTGTGAGGCTTGCAGGACCCAGCTGGGGTGCCCAGCTGGGGTGCCAGTGGCCCCTGAAAGAACCTACTCCCCCAAAGTCGCACGTAATTCGATTGCATGAACTTTCAACAACGCCCGAAAACGTTGCAATTTCAACACCTTGAGTTCATATCTTGAAACAGTCGCAGGGGAATTACGTGCGAAATTTCTGAGAAGCGCGAAAGCACCAATACGATCACATGAAAGTCAGCGCATGGCCGCCGAGGCCTGGCTGCGGTGCCCGTGGGCGGTGGCGGGGCCTGGTAGCCAAAAGCCAACTTGGGGCCAGCGAGGCCTGGCTGCGGTGCCCGTGGGCCAACAGCCCCACCGTCGGCGCATCATCTGGATAGGTTGTGCGCACGCTGATAGGTTATGCACATCCGGATAGGTTATTAAGCTATCCGGATATTCATTACCTATCCCGATGTTCGTTACCTATCCGGATGTGTGTTGCTCCCCGGGGCAAGGTCCGCCCACGAGCGCCGCGACGAGGCCCACGACCCACGCCAGAGCCGGTCCGACACCTCACCGCCGATTTCACAAGCTGTGCCGGGCCTCCAATCGGGCAGCGACGACACACATGTCGTCCTGCCTTCCTCACGCGAGACTAAACCCGGGACAAAACTCTCCCGCCTCAATGTGTCTGCACCCAAAACGGGACAAAACTCTCCCGGCACGCGCAAAACAGCCCAAATTCCACGTTTTTGGGCGAGCAGGGGGAATTTTGTCACGGACAGCGCCCCAAAGCTCCTCGACCGGGCACGTTCTGTCCGGCCATCAGCTGTACGCTCGCACGTTCATCGACTGGCTCACACGTCCACCTGCTACTCCATCGATGGGCAGGCGCCACACACGGGGCCAGCGAGGCCTGGCTGCGGTACCCGTGGGCGGTGGCGGGGCCTGGCCGGGCTTCGAGATCGATCACTCCGAGCCGAAGGCTCGCGTGTGGCGATCTCGCGGGCGGGCCGCCGCCCACGGGCACACAAAGCAGCCCGGCCGGGGCCGCAGCTCACGCTACAGCCGTGAACCCGGCGGCTGCACGAGCACATAACGAGGCCGCGACCGGTTTCCCGGCCACGGCCTCGTCAATGAATGAGCGTCAGCGCTGGATGAGCGCGACGAGCACTCGAGCGGTCACTGCCGCCACGCACACGATCGCAATGTTGCGGCCGACGGCGCGGATCTCGTCGCGGTCGATCGCGTACTCGAATTCGAACGACGGCGGCTTCAAACTCGCCTCAATGTCGAACTTCATGCGTTCTCCTCCTCGTACTCCCACAGGTTGGGGACTCGATCTTGCTTTTCGACAAGCCAGTTCTTATCGGTGAGCATGCGCGAGAGCGCCAGGCCCATACCGATGGCAACGATCGTGAACATGACCGTGAAGAGCGCACCGAGTGCCTCGTCAATCTGCTGGTTGTTCAAGTACGTGAGCGCTCGGTAGAGCGGCACTCCGGGAATCATGATGACAACGGCGGGAACGGACAGCGTCACGCGCGAGAAGCGTGTCCTGCGGGCGACAAACACGGCGAGGAGACCCGCAGCAAGGGCCGCGAGGCCGACGCAAGCCGGAGCGGGAACGCCAAGCTCCAGGTGCAGCGCAATACGGCCGGTGTTGATGACGGCACCGATGACGGCCGCGGTGGCACACACGCGTTGTGGCGAATTAAAGAGCATCGCGAAACCGTATGCCGCAACGAAGCTCGTCAGAAAGCGCAGGATGTAGTGGCACCATGGAACGAGCGACACGCCGTACTCGGGGGTCACAGACCAGCCGAAGATAGCGGAAATCGCCCACACGGCCACACCCGCCGACGCGACAAGCATCGCCACATACACGAGGCGCCCGAGACCGCCTTGGAAATCCTGGCGAACAAGGTCGATCAGGCCGGTCACCAGCGGGAAGCCGGGAACCAGGAACAGCAGTGCGGAAATAAAGCCCGCCTGGTGGGTCGACTCGATGCCAAGGAAGTGTTGGGCCGGTGCAACCAACAGAATGTAGATCATCGCAGCAAGAGCACCGCAAGCCATCCACACACCGAAGTGGTTCATGTGCCGCACGAGCATCTGACGACGCAGCGCCTGGCCGAAGAACGACGCCACGGCCACGGCAGAGCACTCGACCCATCCCCCACCGTTGAGGAACGCGAAGGCCGCACACGCAAGGCCCGATGCGAGCGCATTCGAGAACCAGTCGTAGAGACCCGGAACCTTCGCGATCTTGTCGAGCTCATCGGATACATCCTCAACGCGCACGGACTTACCGTGGAGCGAGGCGACGTAGTTATTGATGCGGTCGATCTTGTCTGCGTTCACGCCCATGAGGCGCTGCTCGGCGAGCTCCGTGCGGAATGTACCGTTGGCGTACGCCGTCGCAATGATCTCGGTGTACGTGACCTGCGCGCGATGCTCAGAAATACCCACCGCCCGGGCGACGTCCGCCATGGACTTCTTCACGCGGTAGGCGCTCGCCCCGAAGGACAGAAGCATCTGTCCGAGCCGGAGCACAACCTGGGACTGATGAGCGAGGCGATCATGGGCCGCCATACGTTGAGCAAGAACCTCGTCCTTCCCACCGTGTCGGTGGGGCGAGTCTGGTTGATGTGCAGAAGTGACCATGGGAATAGCATCGCACGACTCATACCGTTTTGAGGGCGACGTTGGTCCGTGACGTGTGTTTTTTCATCTGGTGGACACGCAACTGCATGCGGATGGAGCACTGAGACGAGGCATGGGCCCGGTAGACAGGTACAGATACCCGAGTCGCCGATCCTCCGGCAAAACGGGTAGAACGCGGTGCCACGATGCACCAAGTGACCGCCGAGGGCGGCATCGATAATGTGAATCACCCGAGGGACTGAACGCATAGCCGAGCGATTCAACGTATAGAAAGAGCGGCCAGAAACCCTAAGGTTTCTGGCCGCTTCTGACGTGTGTTGTGGCGGTGTCCTACTCTCCCACAACCTGGCGGTTGCAGTACCATT
>OGTK01000024.1_pt1 | contig 148401 bp, 183 predicted proteins | sample 1574561 | NCBI WGS metagenome assembly OGTK01 (sample SAMN03295812, study PRJEB24534) | human gut metagenome | isolation source: fecal sample 2 from infant 2 | host: Homo sapiens | place: USA: Pittsburgh, PA | collected 2014-07 | reverse complement strand
ATTTAAAATACCATTTAAATTAAAAAATTCTTTTGAATCAAGAATTTAATTTTTATTTCAAATGTTTTGAAGTGGAAAAGTAAGTAAAGAATGTTTTTACAGAGAATTGCCATTAGCTGAGAGGCAAGAAATTGAATTTACCGAAAAATCCCCACTGAGCTAAAATGCTGAAATAAGTAAGTATTTTCGGGATCTCCCGTTACAGAGAAATTCATTATTGGATAAGTGCATCATTAAGATGAATTAGAGTGGTACCGCGAGTTTATTAACCTCGTCTCTTTGTATATAAAGAGACGGGGTTTTTTTATTAGGTGCCCAAGGAGGAAAAAAATGAAAAAGAAGTTAGTAAGAATGTCGCCCGCTATGTCAATAGCATTTGTACTTTTTGCATCACACGCTGGTGGTGGTTTTGCAACAGGTAATCAAGCAAATACATACTTTGTAAAACTTGGTTGGTCTGGACTTGTGTCAGCCGTGGTTGCAATGGTCCTTTTGACTTGGACCCTCAAAGAAGCAATTGTAATGTACAACTCAAGGGGTCTAAAGTCCTACAAGGAACTTTTCGAAACCCTCTACCATCCCTTTGACAAGTTAGAACTTGTTTTTGAAGGATTTTACTACATCATGGTAGTGATGGTAATAGCAAGTACAATATCAGGATCTGCTTCAGCCCTAAAGGAATTTTTTAATTTCAATTACGGCTTGTCAGTCCTGGGAGTTAGTGTATTAACTCTTATGTTAGCAATATTTGGCGAAAGACTTGTTAGAAATGTGGGAACACTAATGGGAATGGTGATCCTTGTTACTTCAGTTTTAATCTATCTAGTTGGATCTTTTAAGGGAGACCTAGTAGGAGTTTTAACAAGTAACTTTGCAAAGACAGGTTTTTCAAACCTAGACAAGGCGATATTTAACGGATTTATCTATGCAGGATTTCAATGTGTGCAAATACCTTCCATGATTTCCTGTTCAAGAGTTTTAAATAGTGAGAGAGAAGTTTCAAAATCAATGAAACTATCTTGCCTAATAAACTCCTTGGCACTGGGACTTTCAGTTCTTATGCTCTTGGTTTGGAGAGGTTACTACACAGGCCTAGAAGGAGGAGAAGTTATACCAACCCTTACATCTACAAATGCCATGGGCTTTAAGTGGATGACTGCATTTTATGTGATATCTCTTGTACTTTGCCTATTGTCTTCTGGAGTTTCAATAATCTTTGGCTTTGTTTCAAGATTTGAAAATTCAAAGGCCCTAAGAAAAGTTGAATCCCTAGAACTTAGAAGATTTGGACTTGCAGTGGGAATACTTGTCCTATCAATGGCAATATCAATGGCAGGCCTTACAAATATAATAAAATACGGCTACGGCTATTGTGGCTATATAGCAATATTATTTATAGTCCTTCCTTTTACAACAGTAGGATATTACAAAAATAAAAAGTATTTACAACCAGAAGTTAGAAGAGAATTTGTATTAGATTAATCAGAGGAGAAAAAAGATGAGAACAGTTAAGATGACAAATTACAGCGTATCACAAAGGGGATATGAAGGACTAGGCAAGTTAGTAGAAGAATACGGATTCAAAAAAGTTGTCCTAGTTGGAGGTAAAAGAGCCCTTGGGGCAGTTTCACAAAAAATTAGAGATGGCTTAAAGGGTTCAAGCGTAGAAGTCCTTGGCGAATTCGTTTATGGACATGAATGCACCCTAAACAACATCAATGCCCTAATGGAAAAGGAAGAAGTCCAAAAGGCAGATGTAATCTTTGCAGTAGGAGGAGGAAAGGCACTAGACACAGGAAAAGTCCTTGCAGGTTTCTTAAATAAACCTTCCATGTCATTCCCAACAATTTGCTCCAACTGTGCAGGGGGTACTGCCATTGCAGTAGTTTATAATGATGACGGATCCTTCCTAAGATATGAATTAATCCCAGCACCAGTTCACATGTTTGTTGAAGTTGAAACAATTGCTGAAGCACCAGAAAAATACTTCTGGGCAGGCATTGGCGATGGACTTAGCAAACAGCCAGAAGTTCTCTTTGCGACAAAGGGATTAGAGGACCTAGACTTCGTAGCTAACATGGGAGTTAGCATTGCCAAGACTTGCCAAGAGCCCTTCCTAAAATATGGTGAAGAAGGACTTAAGGACGTAAGAGAAAATAAGGCATCAAAGGCAGTAGAAGAAGTTGCAACAGATATCCTAGTTAACACTGGCTATGTATCAAACTTAACAAATGGAGATAAGTATTATTACAACTCATCCCTTGCCCATGTGTTTTACAATGTATCAACATCAGTAAAAAGAGAGGGAGAATACCTTCACGGAGTCCTAGTATCCTATGGAGTTTTAGTCCTTCATGCCTACGACCACAACTATGAAGAGTTTGAAAAACTTGCAAGATTTAACAAGAAGTTAGGCTTGCCAGTAACCCTTGAAGAAATAGGCTTAACAAGGGATGACGTAAGAGAAATGGCAAAGAAAGTTTATGAAACAACAGAATGGCAAAAATCAGAAAAAGCTCTAAGTGAAGAAAAATTTGTAGAAGCAGCCTTCTACGCAGATGATTTTGGAAAAAAATTATTAGCAGAATAATAATTTTTAAAAATTGAAAAAGATGATGAAAAAAGACCTAGAATTTAATCTAGGTCTAATTTTTTGTTAACTTTAATTTTTTCTTTAACTTATAAATTAATTTGCATTAGCATATTCCATGTTGTAGGCCTTACAAATTAGGTTTAAATTTTTGATGAAAATATACCAAGCAACAAAGAAACCTAAACCGCAGAAGATTGATCCAATGAGAAGCCATAATAAGAAGGAAGATCCGTTGTCTTGGGTGTACCTATTGTATCTTGGGGCATTGGATTGAATCCTATTCATTACATTAAAATCCCAGAATAAACAATAGATGTTACAAGTTATTATTCCCAAGAAAAAGAATTTCATAAGGCCACTTGTTTCTTCTCCGTCACCATTACAAACTACATTTAAACTATCTGAAATCTTGTAGACAAAATACAATTGATAAAATCCACAAGTTATAAAGGATAGTAGTACATATAATGGAAAAGACCAGTCGTCTTTTACATAGCCCCTAAAGGGAGCTGGACCAAGATTTCCTCCATAATTATTGTAAGCATTGTAGGAGCCTGCATTATTATAGTTGTTTGAATTATTATAATTGTTGTTATAGTTGCTATTATTGTTGTTATAAGTATTTTGATTTTTATAACTTTCAAACTTTTGAGCCTTTTTGGCTTCAGTTTTTTCTTGGAAATCACTCTTGCTCTTGTCAAAAATTGAAATAAAAACATTAATAGAGTCGTTAAGTTCTCTTTTTAAAAATTCTACATTAGAAATATTTGAAAAATAATTATCAGGATAAATTTTTTCCTTGCTGTTTCCAATAAAATAAATAAGACCTATAACTATAAGTGCAACAATAACTAGGTAAAAATTACCATAGAAGCCACCGTAATAGAAAATCTTGGAAATTATGAATAAAAATACATTTGTAATTAATAAGAATAGACCTGAAATTAAAAGGCCGTTAAATAATTCCTTGTTCCTGCCAGTGTTCCAATTTTTAAAAATTGAAAAGAGAGAGAAGGTCATAAAAACCAAGGATATAGCCATGCCTCCTAGGAAGGGTAGACTAAATAAAAAATATAAAAAATTTGAAAATCCCATCATAATAAACCTCCTATAAATGAGAAGAAAAATCCAAAGAAAGCAAGGATTGTTGTTACAGAGGCAATACCTGTTACAATCATAAAGACTAGAGCAATTATTTTTACAGGACTTAAGCCTGCCTCTGGCTTATAATTTTCTTTTTTATTATAAGTGAAGTCTTCCTTATAAGTTTTTTCTTCCTTTACTCTTTGTTTTTGTGAAGGATCTTCTTTTAAATCTTCCCTTGGTCTTATTATCTCCTTATGAACTTCAAGCTTTGGAGGATTCTTATCCTCTTCTCTATCTAAGATCTCTGGAACTTTTACAGTTTCATCAAGAGGGTCATCTAAAATTTTTGGAGCCTCAACTATTTCTACTTTTTCTACTTTTTTTTCCTTAAATAAGTCTTCTTTTTGCGATTCTTTTGAAAGACTCAAGTCTTCCTTAATCTCTTCAGCAATTTCTTCTTTAACTTTCTCACTTTCAGAAGGCTTTTCTTCAAATTCCTCAGGAACTAGGTCCATGGGATCCTCATCAATTATTGGAGGCTTAAACTCCTCTAATTTTTCCTTTTTAGCCTCAAGTTTGTCGGGATCTACTGGGACAGGAGCACCGCATTGGTCGCAGAACTTCATATTCTCGTCTAGCCTGTTGCCACACTTAATACAAAACATAGGTCACCTCATCAATTCTTTCAAAAAATTAAAAATCTTGTAGAAGATGGATTCACTGGGTCTGAAAACAACGATGGTGTCATTTGGGTCCATCATCCTAAAAACATAAACAATTAAAAACACAAGAACAAAGAAAATCTCTAGTCCTCTTAAAAATTTTTTTGAGAACTTGTCCCTAAATATATAAATAATAAGTCCAAGGGCTGGGAGAACAAATAGGGGATGATAATAATAGGCAGACTTGAAGTCCAGTCTTAGGAGACTAAGATAAGCCCTAGTCATCCCACAACCTGGGCAAGACACTCCAGTTATAAATTTAATTGGGCAAGTTATGCCAAAAACTTGTAGAATTCCATATATAAGAATTACCAGTATTATGAAAACAAGTAAGCTATTTTTATTTTTCTTCACTGCGATATTTCCTTTGTATAAAATGTTTTCCTAATTGATATTATACACAAATAAAATTATAAAATCTATTTCTTAGTATTATAGGTAAAAATTTAAAAGTATATATTTAATAATAGGAAAAGCTTATTTCATTTTGTTATAATGAATATAGAGAAAAAATAAGGAGATTTTTATGGACTATAATAAATATTTAAGGGGAAAAATGGTACCAGCCTTTGGCTGTACTGAGCCCATAGCTTTGGCTTTTGCAGCAAGTCGTGCAAGATTCATCCTAGGAGAAGACCCAGAGAGAATCACAGCCAGGTTATCGGGCAATATTATAAAAAATGTAAATAGCGTTAAGGTACCAGGTACTGATGGGAGAAAGGGGATTGAAATTTCTCTTGCAGCTGGAGCCTTCTTAGGGGATTATACAAAAAAACTTGAAGTCTTATCTGATGTAGACAAGTCAAAGCTTGAATACTTAGACGATTTAATAAAAAAGGGACTATGCGACATCGAACTTCTTCATGAGAAGAAGGGTCTTTACATTGACGTATCCATGGAAAAGGGAGAAAAAACTTCTCGTGTAGTTATCAAGGACTTCCACACAAATATTATTTTTGAAAGTCTAAACGATGAAATTCTTTTTGAAAAGAAGGAAGAAGAGCTTGAGGAAGAAGATAAGATTGACCTATCTTTTGACAAGATTTATGACTTTGCAAAAAATGGAAATTATGATGACATTATTGATGTCTTGGACAAGGAAATTGAGTACAACTACGCCATTGCCAAGGAGGGAATCAAAAATCCTTGGGGAGCAAATATTGGCAAGATGGTCCTTGAAGAAGCAGGAGACAAGTATTCTGAAAAACTTGTGTCTTACGCAGCTGCAGGCTCAGATGCCCGTATGTCTGGCTGTGAAAAGCCTGGTGTCATAAACTCTGGATCAGGCAACCAAGGAATCACAGTTTCTGTCCCAATAATTATCTATGCCAAGGACCATGACATAGAAAAAGACAAACTTTACAGGGCCCTAATCTTTGCCAACCTAATTGGTCTTTATATAAAGGAAGGAATTGGCGAACTTTCAGCCTATTGCGGAGTTGTGTCTGCAGGCTGTGCTTCAGTTTGTGGTCTTGCCTTTATGAAAGATGAGGACAAGAATATAATCAAGGCAACTTTAACCAATGCTCTTGCAACAAATTCTGGCCTAATTTGTGACGGTGCCAAAGAATCCTGTGCCATAAAAATTGCATCAAGCTTAAAGATGGGCTTCTTGGCATATAAACAAGCCAAGGAAGGCAATTCTTTTAAGGCAGGCGACGGAATCGTCAAGGGCGACATAGACGAGATGATAAAAACTGTGGGCCACATTGCCATGGAAGGCATGAGGGAAACAGACGAAGTTATCTTGAGAGAAATGATAGGCAAATAAATTTTTATAAGATAATAAAAACTTATTTTATACTATGAAGGGATGACTAGGTTATGGCTACTGCCATTGATAATTTTTTAATGGAAATAGAAGAAGATTTAAAAAACTTTAGGAATGGTGATGCAGTTAGGACCACAGGAAGAGCTGAGAATTTTCTTTTGGATCATGCTGATGAGATTGAAAAAGAAAGTGAGGAGATTTTCGATCTTGCTTTTGATGTTCAAACAGAATTTGCTGAACTAGAGTCAGGTGCAGATAATAGAAAAAGACTGGCTGAGATAAGAAGGCTCTATAAAAAGATAAAAAGCATCCAAGAATCAATTGAAGATTAAGATTAAATTTTATAAAAATTCACACAAAAAGACGAAGTCTCATGACCTCGTCTTATTTTTTTAGAAATTTTTATTTTTCAATTACTTCATAGCCCATATTTTTCAAAATTCCTGTCACAGAATTTTCTGGTACAAGGTGGGCTGATCCAACTAGGATGAAGTAGGTGTTCTTTCCATCTTTCTTTAACATGGCGTCAATTTTTTGAGCCATCTTCTTGTCCCTTTCACTTAAGAGGACCTTGTTAAATTTTTTTGAGGCTTCGTCCCCATCACTTGATAAAAGACTTATCATCTTGTTTTTATTTCCAACTTCCCAAGCACTTAACATTTCATTAAGTCCAGCATTTATATTCTTGTAGCCATTTTTTTCTATTTCATCAGTTAAATTATTAATCATAGAGATATAGGACTCTTTATCAAAGTTAGAAAGTAAATCTGATTGGAAATCAACAGACTCAAGTTCTCCTAACTCAAGATTATTTAAAAGACTAAGAGCTAAGAAATAGGACTCAATACCATAGGTTGCAGTTGCAACTTCTCCTTTAGGGTCCATTGACAAAGAATTATATATAGCCCATGGTTTTAACTTATTGACTTGGTCCTCAGTCATTCCAAATTCCTTAAAAATATTTGCAACTCTAGCAAATAATTCTTCTCCTAAGTCATCCTTTAGGCTTCCGCCATCTTTGTAATACATTTTTTCTTGCATTCCTTTTAATTTTTCTTGATTAGTTAAATCAATTTCCATAAAAATTTTGTCTGAATTTTTAAGAGAATTTATAATATTTTGGTCAATTGGATACATAGAGGATTTACCTATGTGAATAGATCCAAGCATATAAACCTTGTTGTTTTTATTTTCAATTTCGTAGAAAAATCCCTTAGCTACTTTATCATTTTCTTGTAAAACTTTTTTTGTAGCTCTGTTGTAAAGAGCTAGAGTTTCTTCTAGAGGAATTTTGCTATTTAAATATTTTTCATCTTCTTGTCCAAAGAATATTTTTGATTCTTTTAAATTTTTAACTGCAAACTTGTCATCATTTAAAAGTTTTGAAATTGACTCAAGTGTTTCTAGTCGAGTTAAATCTTTAAAAGTAAAATCTCCACCTGTTTTTAGACCACGAGATTCAATTTTTTCTTTTGCAAGTTTGTAGGCTGTGTTTGCATCTTCTAAAGTAATAGCTTTTCTAAAATCCTTTCCTTCAAAGAAACTTGAAGCAGGATATATCCCCATAAATTGAACATCATTAAGATCTACACTTGCCCATGGACTGAAACTTGGAGACTTGATCTTAGGAGTCTTTTCTTGAGACTTGATCTCTTTAGATTCTTCTATTTTTTTACCTAATGTATTTTGATTTTCTGTATTGTTGCTGACAGATTTTTCGACTTTAACTTCTGTAAATGCAGGACTTGTATCTTCTTGTGCAAAAGCAAAGTTAGGTAGAAAAAGTGTAGGTACTAGTACTAAAGTCGTCAGTATTTTTTTGAATTTTTTCATATTAATCACCCTTATAAATTTCTTTTAGTTTTTTTAACAATTTCTCATTTGCAGCGTCTTCCAAAATACAGATTCTAAAATAAGATTCGTCCAAATTTTTAAAACTTTTGCAATCTCTTACTACTAAACCTTCTGTGAGAAGTTTCTCTCGTAAACTTGTAGAATTTATACCCTTAAGTATCTTAATTAAAATAAAATTCCCAAAAGACTCATAGGCCCTTAAATTTTCTATACTGGCAAGTTCCTTATAAAAGTTTTCTCTACGGGTTTTTATAAAGTCGTGGACTTCCTTTATATAAGCCTCATCAGAGAACATGACCTTGCCACAGATTTCTGCCACAGAATTAATCTGCCAGAGGACTTCCTTGTCCTTGAAAAATTTCAAAAGTCCTTCATTGGAAGTCAGTCCATATCCAAGTCTTATGCCAGGAAGGGCAAAAAACTTTGATGTCCCCCTAACAACTACCAAGTTGTCATAAATTTTTGTCAAAGAAGATGAAGAAAAAACATCCATGTCTGTAAACTCAATATAAGTTTCGTCCACCAAGACTTTTGCTTCAGTTTTTCTTAAAATTCTTTCGACCTCAGAATTTTTTAGGATTGTCCCAGTTGGGTTGTTGGGATTTGCAAAAATTAAAAAGTCAATATTTTTTTCATTGATTGTATTTATTAGCTGGTCTAAATTTATTTTAAAATCATTTTTTTCTTCTAACTTGTACTCAAATATGTGGGAAGAAATTTTTTTCAACTCCCTCTCATATTCAGAGTAGCAAGGCGATAGGATCATAGAAGTTTTTGGGGCAAAATAATGGATTGTGTCCCTCAAAATCTCTGTAGACCCAAGTCCCAGTACAATATTTTTAACATCACAAGATGCGTAAGAAGATATAGATCTTCTTAAGTCCACGTAGTCTACGTCGGGATAAGTTGAAAGTAAATTTAAGTTTTCTTTAAGACTTTCAAGGGCCCTCTTAGATGGTCCCAGTGGATTTATATTAGAAGAAAAATCCCTAATGTCTTCAATTTTTATGCCTTCGACCTTCGCAATTTCAAAAACATTTGCGCCGTGACTCTTCATTATAACACCTCATTTCCTATTGTACCCTATTTGGTAAAAAATTACATATATTATATAATAAGGGGTAAGAAGAGGGTGAGGTAGCTTATGAATAATTTTAGAAATGACTACAGTGATTTTGGATCCAAGGAAATCTACCAAGAGATAGAGAGGATTTTTGATAAAAAGCTTTCTGGCTATGGGACTGATGAAATATCTAATGAAGCTAGAGACTTAATTTTAAGAGAAATTGGAAGAGAAGCAGACATTGAGTTTGTGTCTGGAGGGACTGTTACAAATATTTTGGCAACGACCTTTGGTCTAAGACCCTATGAAGGAGTTTTATCTGCATCAACAGGCCACATAACCCACCACGAGACTGGGTCTATCGAAGCCACAGGCCACAAGGTTGTGACTCTAAAGACAGCTGATGGCAAGTTAAGGGCTGATGAAATTAGGAAATTTATCGATGACCAGCCAGGAGAAATTGACGTAAAGATAAAAGTTGTCTACATTTCTCAAACTACTGAAGTGGGAACAGTTTATTCCATAGACGAGATTAAAGAAATTTATGAAGTCTGCCAGGAAAAAAATTTGTATCTTTATATTGACGGAGCGAGAATTGCCCATGCCATGGCTGCAAATTCTAGTAGCTTATCTGACTACGCCAAGTATTCTCACATCTTTTCCCTTGGTGGAACAAAAAATGGTGCAATCTTTGGTGAAGCCCTGGTGATTTTAGATGAAAATTTGAAAAAAGATTTTAGGTATTACTTGAAACAAAGGGGAGCCATGATGGCAAAGTCCTTCTTAATTGGCTTGTCCTTCAAGGTTTTATTCCAAGATGGACTTTATTATGAAAATGCCAAGAGGGCCTATGACATGTCAAGAATCCTTGTTGAAGGTCTAAAGGACCTGGGAAGGGACCCAGTCTTTGATGAATCCAACCAAGTTTTTATAAAATCTAGCCCAGAAGAAATTGAAAAGTTGAAGAAAGAAAATATTTTTGAAATAGAAAATGCCAAGGAGTCTATTATTAGACTTGTGACAAATTACAGGACAAGTGAAGAGGAAGTAAGAGGATTTTTAAATTCTATAAATAATTAGGAGGAATTATGTTAGAAAGAAATATGACAGTTGAAGCTGCAGTAATGGAAAACCCAAAAGTCTTAAAGGAAATCCAAAAGCTTGGGGGAGAATACGACTTTATAGCTATGGAAAGCCTTGAAGATGCCCTAAAGTCTCTAGGGGAAGACTATGACCTATTTATCAAAAAAGTTGAAGGTCAAGCTGACTTCAAGGACATGGACAGGGTTAGAAAGATGTCTAAGGAAGAGATAATCAACTACATTGTAGAAGAAATTCACCCACAAGAACTTGCTACAACAGAAAAAATTGACGAAATCTTTAGGGGAGCAATTAAAAAATACTACAGGGAAAGAGGAGAGCAACTCTTTGTAATTTATGAAGTCCTTCTTCTTATCAAGGCAGAACTTGTTTCACACTTTTCCAGCGAAGAAGAGTATGAATTCAAAGATGCCCTTGCAGGCAAGAAGGTTGACTTTGAAAACCTACTTGCTGAACACGAAAAGACTATTGGACTCTTTGACAGGCTCAAGTACCTAACTCGTGACTACAAGATGAACGCAGAAGAGCCAGAAATCAAGGAACTCAACAAGCTTATGGGAGAACTTGACGAGGACATGAGAAGACACATCTATATAGAAAATGAAATTCTATTTAAGATGTAAGTCTTGGGAATATAAAATTTTAAAAATTTAATAAATAAGAGTAGCACTGGGGAGTGTAAAAATATTTAAAAGTAAAATGGTTTAGCTTTGGCTAGACCATTTTTATTGTTCCGTAAGAGGGTTTATATTATTTCGCAGGATAAAATTCACCCATAAAAATATTTTTTTCGCATAAAACATGGTATAATTTATGCGAATGGGGAGGTTTTTATGCGTAAATTTGATTATAGTTTAGTGAAAGAAAAAAAATGGGATGCTGAAATCTTAAATTATATTTCACAAATTAGCGAGTATAAGGGAAGGCAAGAATTATACTTAAGTCAGAAGCCGACAGTTCTTAACAATCTCGTGGAACTTGCTATTATACAGAGTACTCAAAGCTCCAATGAAATCGAGGGGATAAGAACAACTGACTCTAGGATAAGGGATTTAGTCAAGAAAAAAGTTGCTCCCAAAAATAGAGATGAAGAAGAAATTCTTGGTTATAAGGAAGTTCTCTCTACAATCCATGAATCTTTTGATTATATCCCAATAAATTCAAAAATAATTTTGCAACTTCATAGGGACCTCTACAAATTTTCAAATAAATCAATTGGTGGAAAATATAAAAATTCGCAAAATTATATTTCAGAAACAAAAAAAGATGGGGAGACTATAGTTAGGTTTAAGCCTCTTGACCTTTTTGAAACTCCACAAGCAATTGAAAAAATTTGCCAAGAGTACAATAGAGAAATTGACAAGGGAGAAGTAAGCCCTCTCATATTAATTCCAATTTTCATACACGACTTCTTGTGCATCCATCCCTTCAACGATGGGAATGGAAGGATGTCAAGGCTTTTAACAACTTTGTTGTTATACAAATTAGGGTATCTTGTAGGGATATATATAAGTCTTGAAGAAAAAATAGAAAAAACTAAGACAAATTACTATCTTGCCCTGGAAAAAAGTGGTGTAAATTGGCATGAAAATAGTGAAGATCCAACATATTTTATAAAATATATTTTGGCTATTATACTTGCTGCCTATAGAGATTTTGAAGCCAGAGTAAATATTTTCGACACAAAGTTATCAGCACTTGACCAAGTTTCAAATGCAATTGACAAAAAAATTGGAAAATTTACCAAGAATGAAATCATGGAGCTTGCTCCAGAAATTAGTAAGTCCTCTGTAGAAAAATCTCTAAAAGAATTATTAGAAAAAGATATAATTGAGAGACATGGAATTGGAAAGGCAACCTATTATACAAAGAAATAATTTATATAAGAGACTTAGGATAAGATTAATATCTTGTCCTTTTTTATTTGCAAGAAATCTTATCCCGTAAAAACAAGAAAAATTATGTGATTTTTGAGGATATTAAGAAGTCTTATCAAACACTTGTAAAAAAATTCTCTTAGTGTTAAGATAAAAATAGAGAACACCCCTAGGGGGGTATGGGAGGTAATATGGAAAAGAAATTTGATGTCAGTGGTATGACTTGTTCTGCTTGCGTCGCCAATGTAACCAAGGCTGTAGAAAAGCTTGATGGCGTAAGCACTGCCAACGTCAATCTCATGACCAACTCAATGAAGGTTAATTTTGATGAAAATAAAATAAATGATGAAGAAATTATAAGAGCTGTGGAAAAAATTGGCTATGGGGCAAGCCCAGCTGGAGAAAAAACAAAAAAACAAGACGAGCCAGTGGATGACAGGGAGAGAGCCCTTAAGAACAGGCTAATCTCTTCTAGCATCTTTATGCTAATCCTCATGTATATTGCCATGGGTCACATGGTCCACTTGCCAACTCCAAGCGTCTTTCATGGAAGAGAAGGGGCAGTAATTTTTGCCTTTTCGCAATTTCTCTTGGCTCTTCCAGTTGTCTATATCAACAGAGACTTTTACATCTCTGGCTTCAAGGGGCTTAAGAACAGGGCACCCAACATGGACAGCCTTGTTGCAATTGGTTCTCTTGCAGCCCTTGTCTACGGAATCTTTGCCATTTACATGATGGCTTATGGCTTTGGCCATGGAGATATGGACCTGGTAGATGCCTACAAAGACAATCTCTACTTTGAGTCATCAGCCATGATCTTGACCCTTATAACTGTTGGGAAATACTTGGAAGAAAAATCTAAGAACAAGACAAGGTCATCTCTTGAAAAGTTAATGGACCTTGCCCCAAAGATGGCAACAGTTATTGAAGATGGCAAGGAAGTTGTAAAAAATATTGAAGATGTAAGAGTTGGAGATATTTTACTTGTAAGGCCTGGCGAGTCTGTGGCAGTTGACGGCAAGGTCATAGAAGGTGCATCGTCCCTTGATGAATCAGCAGTTACTGGCGAGTCAATCCCAGTTCAAAAGTCTGTGGGCGATAGGGTAATCTCGGCTTCCATTAACACAACGGGATCCTTTAAGTTCCAAGCAGAAAAAGTCGGCGAGGACACAACAATTTCTCAAATTATAAAGTTGGTGGACGAAGCCAACCAGTCCAAGGCTCCTATTGCCAAGTTGGCAGATGAAATTGCGGGAGTTTTTGTGCCAGCAGTCCTACTCATAGCTGCTGCAACTTTTGGTATCTGGATGGCCCTTGGCTACGGATTTGAAAATGCCCTTAACTTTGCAATTTCTGTCCTAGTTATTTCTTGTCCTTGTGCCTTGGGACTTGCAACACCAGTTTCTATAATGGTGGCAACAGGCAAGTCTGCCGACTTTGGACTTCTATTTAAGAATGCGGAAGTCCTAGAAAATCTCCACAAGATCGATGTTATCGTAATGGATAAGACTGGGACTATTACAGAAGGCAAGCCAATCCTAACAGATATTGTGACAGACCTAGATCAAGATGAATTTTTAAAAATTGCTGGGTCCCTAGAAAAAAATTCTCAACATCCACTGGCTTCTGCAATTTTAAATTACACTGTAGAAAATAATATAGGCTTAGAAGAAATCACTAACTTCAATTCAGTTAGTGGCAGGGGCCTAAATGGAGAAGTGGCAGGAAAGAAGTATCTTGCTGGAAACCTTGAATACATGCTTGAAGAAAAAATCGACCTAAGAGGCTTTAAGGCTAAGGCAGAAGAACTTGCAGGTCAGGGCAAGACTTCCATGTACTTTGCCAATGAAAATGAAGTCATGGGGATAATTTCTGTCAAGGACCTACCTAAGAAGTCATCAAGAGATGCAATTAGGCTCCTAAGAGACATGGGCAAGAAAATCATTATGCTAACTGGAGACAATGAAAAAACTGCAGAAGCAATTGCCAAGGAAATTGGAGTTGACGAGACTCTTGCAGGACTTTTACCTCAAGATAAAAACAAGGAAATCGACAAAATTCAAAAATCTGGCAAGAAGGTCCTAATGATTGGGGACGGAATCAACGATGCTCCTTCCCTTGCTAAGGCCGACATAGGAATGGCAATAGGTCATGGGACAGATGTGGCAATTGAATCATCTGACGTTGTCCTAATGAGGTCCGACCTCTTAGATGTTGTTTCAGCTCTTGAACTTTCCAAGGCAACAATAAAAAACATAAAGGAAAATTTATTCTGGGCCTTTTTCTATAACACAATTGGAATTCCACTTGCAGCAGGCCTCTTGTTCCCAGCCTTTGGGATTAAACTTTCCCCAATGTTTGCTGCCTTTGCCATGAGTATGTCATCAGTTTTTGTTGTCAACAATGCCTTGAGGTTAAGAAGATTTAAGCCAAGGGGAGTGAAGAGATCCTTGGAAGAATCAAATTCTGCAAGAGAAAAAGAAAAGGTAGATAAGCAAAAAGATTTGGAAAAAAGTGAAAAAATTACTAGAATAGAAGTAGAAGGCATGATGTGTGGCCACTGTGAGAAGAGAGTTGCCGATGCCCTAGAAAAAACTGGCAAGGCAAAGAATGTAGTAGCAAGCCATGAAAACTCTTCTGTAGAATTTATGGACCAAGGTCTAAGTTCAGAAGAAATAAAAAATGCCATTGAAGATGCAGGTTATAAAATTATTAAAAATAAAGGAGAAGATAGTATGGAAAAAATTTTAAACGTTGAAGGAATGTCTTGCAAGCACTGTGTAGCATCAGTAAGAAAGGCTCTTGAAGGTCTTGAGGGAGTAAGAGAAGCTGACGTAAGTCTTGATGACAAGAAGGCAAGGGTAGAACTTGACAAGGACATTGCAGATGAAGTCCTTGTTAAGGCAGTTGAAGATGCTGGTTTTTCTGCAAAAATAGAAAAATGAGAGCAGACAAGGAAGTCCAACTTAGGAAATTAAAGACTGTCAGGGGACAAATTGATGGCTTGATAAAAATGGTTGAAGAGGACAGGTACTGCCTTGACGTTTCCAACCAGCTCATGGCATCAATCTCCATCCTAAAAAACATCAACAAGGATGTCCTGACAGCCCACCTAAGGGGGTGCGTCAAGGATTCCTACTCCAAGAGCCAGGAAGAAATTGACGAGAAAATCGAAGAGATAAACACAATTATAAACAAGTTGTCAAAGTAGGTTTTTATGAAATTTAAAAAAATATTTTATTTGTTTGTAGTCTTAATTTTTCTAACAGCTTGCAAGAAGGACGAAAGTCATGAGATAAAATTTTCCACTGGAGAAGTTTATAAATTTGAGTCTTTAAGCGTGGAAGTAATTGCAGATGAAGAAAAAATGACTACAAGAGAGATTTTTTCTTCTGAAAACAATGAAGAAAAGTTAGGAGAGATAATAAGTCTCTTGGGAAACTGTAAAGTTGTGGACCAGAGATATTCCTATGCTTCAATCCCAGGTTATAATTCTTTATTAATTAATCTACGTAATAAAGATGAGGAAGATACAATTTATATGTACGACTCAGAAAGAGATAGAGATACCAATAAATTTCACTATTCTTTCTATGGAAAGCTTGGCAACCAAGAAAGCCCTACACTCTTATCAGATAAGGATTTAATTTCGGAGATAAAGTATATAATAGACAAATAAAAAAATCACGGTAGAAATATTTTACCGTGATTTTTTAATGCTTAAAATTTTACCAGGTGCAAAGGCCTGTCTTTTCTTGGATTTTCCAGAGGATTCTCAACAAGAATCCTTTTTCATAAAAGTCCTCAAGAGGCAAAGTGTAATCTCCGCCCTTATTATTCCAAATTCTTGCGTAGTAGTCCTTCATCTCTTTTGCCATAGGAGAATCTTTTTCCATCTCCACTGCAAGGTTTGTCTCAAGGTTAAAGTTATCCAAGTTTCTCCTTGTGTAGTTGGCTGATCCAAGTATGGCAAGGGGGTTCTTGTCCTTGAAGTCGAAGTAAATAAATTTTGTGTGGAACTGCTCGCCAGATGTTTGGTACCAGCGAATATTTATGTCTGGATAGTCTTCCTTTAATTCGCTTAGGGCAGGTCTATTGGGTGATCCATTTTTCTCAAGACCAAAGGCATCCTTGTTGAGGTCTGCGATGATTTTTACATCAACACCACGCTTTGAAGCTTCGCCTAGCTCTCTTAAAATCCTAAATTCTGAAAGATAAAAGATTCCAAGATTTATCTCGTCGCCCTTCTTTGTTTCCTTAATATTTTTTGAAATTTCATCATAAATTTTGCCTTCAGTGATGACCTTTAACTTGTAGGGAGAAGTGACTTCTTCTGCCTTGAAGTTTTCTATTACATTAGGAAGTTTGTCAAAAAATATGGACTCAGACCTTATAAGGTCCTCCATAGACTTGCCATGAAAGGCCATTGCCACGTTTGAGTGGTGGGCTGATGGGTCGTGGGGATTTGCAGATGCAACCAGGGCTTCCTTTTCTGAAATTAAGACCTTTCTGTGGTTGCCCTTGAAGTTGGCAAGTTTTAAAATGGACCTCACATTTACCTTGTCGGCATCCTTGTCAAAAAAGTTTTTGATCCAGCCGCCACCAGATGTCCCAAACCATTGGAGGTAGGCCCTGTAAAAGCCAGAAACTAGGGCATTGGAGTCACGCATCTTATTTAAGTCAGTGACAACAACTTCAATTCCATTTTCACGAAGCCTCTTTAGATTATCTTCTTCATAGGCCCCGTAAAAATTATTTATGGGGTCTGTGACAAATAAAATTGGCATGGCAGGATTTTCCTTCTTCTTAGCAATTAAGAGGTCCGTCATCTCTTCCACTTGATTTGGGAAATTCATTGTGTCAGGGTACTCGTCGTTAAAGAGGAAGAAGTCCACCATGAGAAAGTCCTTGGCATTTTTAATAAGTTCCATCTCTCGCTTAAAGATCCTCTTCTCGTGAAGTCTCTTTCCATCCTTTAAGTAGGTCAAGTCATACAAAAATTCGCAGTCGGCATCCTTAAAGTCAGATGACAGATTGGTGCCAGGCGGATTTTTGGTATTCAAGCTGTATATAATTGGAATAATAATAAGTAATAATACAAGTATCATAATTTTCTTTTTCTTTTTCTTTTTCAAAATCTTCTCCAAAAATTAAAATCAGTTTTTGGGAATCAGGTCTTGGACCCTTGTCCCAGTACTTCCATATTCTCTATCAAATTTAATATTATACTTTCCTGTGTCTGGATATCTAAGATAATAAAAAATTTCCTCACCATTTCTCAAATTTTCATTTTTGCTCCACTCAATGCTTGGATTGTGAAGAATCTTTTCTATCTCTTCTCTGTCCTTCTCATTTTTTAAACTTACAATTTTTGGATATTCAAGGATTTCTATCTCAGCCTTGCCAGATCCATCGTAGCCAGTGAAGTGAAACTGGACTGTGAGAGGGTCCATGGTCACATAGGCGTCAGGCTTTCTTATCTTTGCATGATAAAAGCAAGTAGAAAATATTATTAAGATTGCAAAAATTATAAAAGCCACATTCTTTTTATTTCTTAAGTCCTTCTTAGCCATCAAGAGTCCCTCCTTTTCCCTATTATATCAAAATTATTTATAAAAAATTAAAATAATTGACAAGTGTTATAGACTGTTATATAGTGTTATGTAACAAGGAGGCAAAATGAAAATTATTTTAATAAATGGATCCTCAATTCCTCTTTATGAACAGATAAAGAATGCTATAAAAGAAAACATTTTAAAAAACAAGGTTGGAGAAGGAGAACAGCTTCCTTCTGTAAGGACTCTTTCCAAGGACTTAAAGGTAAGCATCTTGACAGTAAAAAAAGCCTACGACGAACTAGAAGAAGAAGGATTTGTTGAGTCTAGGCAGGGACTTGGAACCTTTGTGGCCAGTAAGGACTCAGAGGTCAAGAGAGAAGAAATGCAAAAGGAATTGGAAAATCACTTGCAAGAAGCCATAAAATTATCTGTTGATTTAGATTTAGATAAGGAAACAATTTTGGAATTATTTGAATTCTTATACAAGGAGGGCTTGGACTATGACGAATAAAATTGAAGTTAAAAATTTGAAAAAGACTTATGACAATTTTGTCTTGGGAAAAAATTCCTTTGAAATAAAAAAGGGATTTATCACTGGATTTATTGGAAAAAATGGAATGGGAAAGACAACAACTATAAAATCTCTCTTGTCCTTAATAAATTATGATGGAGAAGTATTTGTGGACGGAGAAGATGCAAGGAATTTAAATTATCTTCAAGATGTGGGGATAATTATGGACGATTCCTTCTTGTCAAAAGACTGGAAAATTTCCATGGTCAATGAGGCAATGAAGTGTGGCTATGAAAATTGGCAGGAAGATAAATTTTTTTCATATATCAAAAATTTTGGCATTGAAAAAAATAAAAAAGTTAAAGAGCTTTCTCGTGGAATGAAAATAAAGCTTATGTTTTCTATAGCCCTTTCTCACCAGGCAAATCTCTTGATTTTAGATGAGCCAACAAGTGGACTTGACCCAAGTATGAGAGATGAACTCACAGATATTTTAAAAGACTTTGTAGAAGATGAAAATAACACAGTGCTTTTTTCCACACATATCACTGAAGACTTGGACAGGATTGCCGATTATATAATTTTTATCGACCAAGGAAAGATTGTCGAAAATTCTAGTAAAGAAGATTTTCTGGAAAAATATTTGGTTTTAAAGGGAGGGGAAGAAGATAGAGAACTTTTAAAAGATTTTGATCTTCTTGGCATAAAATCTTCAGACACTTCCTTTGAAGCCCTTGTAAAAAATATAGATATAGAAAAAATTCCAGATGAATTAATTCTTGAAAATCCAGATATAAATAAAATTTTAGTTTTATATGGGAGGAAGAAATGAAGGACATTAAAAAAATTATGAGGCTGGATTATATTTCAATTAAGCCCTATTTCACAATAAAAAATCTTTTAATAATGCTTATACTCTATTTAGTTTACTTTTTTATGACGAAAAATCCACTAATAGCAATCTCAATGCCCCTATTGTTTGCCATGATGTATTCCTCTTATCCTTTTCTTGTGGGAGACGAAGCTGGTATAGATTCACTTTACAAAATTTTTGGCATAAAGGGAGATAAAGTTGTGAAAGGAAGATATGCCTTTGCCTTAATTTTATTTATGGCAGCTATAATTATAGGACTAATATTTTCAATTGTAGCATCATTTTTTGTGAAATTTGATATAAAAATTGTCCTTCCAATTGTCGGGTCTTTCTTTATAGTTTTTGTTTTTTTTGATTTCTATGCAGTATCCCCTTTACTTTAAGTATGGATACAAAAAGGCAAAGACACTTTCAGCTATTAGTTTTGTGGTAATTGCTCTAATTTCTTTGTTAAGTACGACCTTCAGAGATTATTTAAAAGACCTACTTAATTTAATGACAAATAATAAATTAATAAGCCTTTTAATTATCCTATTTATAATTTTTACAATAATTTCTATTTCGATAAAGCTTTCAGAAAAATTTTATAAAAATAGAGATTTCTAAAAAAAATAAGGTGTTGGAAAAAATCCAGCACCTTTTTGTTTTGTAAAACTTTATTCGTCGAAGCCACCTGTGTAGAGCTTGTAATAAATTCCCTTTTGTTCAAGTAGGTCAGCATGGTCGCCTCTTTCGACTATCTCACCATTTTCCAATACGATAATTACGTCTGAGTTCATAATTGTTGAGAGCCTGTGGGCAATTACAAAGCTTGTTCTCCCCTTCATGATTTGGTCCATACCCTCTTGGACAATTTTTTCTGTACGAGAGTCAATTGATGATGTTGCCTCATCTAGGATCATAACTGGTGGATTGTAGATTTCAGCTCTTGCAATAGAAAGAAGCTGCATTTGTCCTTCGGATAGTTCGCCACCTGAGCCACTTATTATGGTGTCGTAGCCATCTTTTAGGTTCTTGATAAAGTCGTGGGCCTTGGTCCTCTTTGCTACTGCGAGGGTCTTATCCATGTCCACATCTTCCACAGAGTAATTTATATTTTCAGCAATTGTTCCTGTAAATAGGTGGGTATCTTGGAGGACCATGCCAAGGGATGAACGAAGGTGGTCCTTCCTAATCCTTTTAATGTCTATGCCATCAAAGGTAATTTCGCCACTGTCGATTTCATAAAACCTATTTATGAGGTTGGTAATAGTTGTCTTGCCGGCACCTGTTGCTCCAACGAAGGCAACTTTTTGACCAGGTTTTGCATAGAGATTTATATTTTTTAGGATTTTATTTTTTCCATCGTAGGAGAAGTCAACATCCTTAAAGCGGATGTCTCCCAAGAGTTCTCTGTACTCATCAGTCTTTAGGTCATGCCAATAATATTTTTCTTCTCCATCAACAACTTTTACAACTTTTTCAACTTCGCCAGAGTAGTCTTCTGGCTCAACTTCAAGGAAGTCAAAAATTCTTCTGGCACCTGCTATGGCAAGGACCACAGAGTTTATGTTGCCACCAATTTGTCCCATGGGACCTGTAAGAGTCCTTGAAAGTTGTAGGAAGGAAGCCACAACTCCAACTGTTATCCCAAAGCCACCGTGGACTGCCATGAGGCCACCAATTAGGGCAAAGAGAATATATTGGAAGTTTCCAATTCCAAAAATTATTGGGAAGAGGAAGAGGCCCAGCCTATTGGCTATCATGGTGTTTTCCATGAGCTCTTCGTTAATTAGCCTAAAGTCTTCTCTTGCAGCTTCCTCGTGGTTAAAGACCTTGACAACTCTAAGGCCGTCAATCATCTCTTCGATGTAGCCGTTAGTCTTGGCAAGAGATTTTTGCTGGTTCAAGAAGAAGTGAGATGACTTGCCCCCAATTGTATTCATGGTAAAAATCATAAGTCCCACTGTCAAAATTATTATAAGTGACAAGAAGAAGGATTGTGAAAACATGGCGATTAGGACCATGATAATTGTCATGGCAGATGACACAAAGTATGGGAAGGACTGGGCTATCATTTCCCCAAGAGCCCTGACATCATTTGTGTAGTAGGACATTATGTCTCCGTGACTATTTTGGTCGAAGTAGGATACAGGTAGGGCCTGCATCTTCTTAAACATAGTCTTTCTCATTTCCCCAAGAGTGGATTCAGATATTGCAACCATTAGCCTTGAGTAGGTGAAGGAGCAAATAACTCCAATGCCCAAAAATATTCCCATCTTAATTAGCATGGATAACAAGTTAGAGAAGTTCGGGTTTGAACTATTTACCAAGGGCATAATGTAGTCGTCAATTAAAAATCTCATAAAGAGTGACACAGAAATTGTGGCAAGAGATGAAATTATTACCATAAGAGCAACTCCTAGGAGTTTAAACTTATGCCTTTTAAAGATAAAGGAGAATAATTTTTTTGCTGCCTCCTTGTTTTCTGGAGATGTAATTTTTGTCTTATTCTTCTGCATCAAAATCACCATCACTTTCTTGAGTTTCATTAATTTCCCTATAGATTGGACTCTTTTCTATGAGTTCTTCATGTCTTCCAATAGATTCAATCTCTCCAAGGTCAAGGACTAGGGTGTAGTCAGTGTTCTTTAGGGACTTGATCTTTTGTGAAATCAAAATTTTTGTCATATCTGGCCTTAATTTATTCAAGGAAGAAATTATTTTCTCTTCAGTCTTATTGTCAAGGGCAGAAGTTGAGTCGTCCATAATCAAAATCTTTGGATTCTTTAGGATTGACCTTGCAATAGAAATTCTTTGCCTTTGACCACCAGAGAAGTTAGTCCCACCCCTTTGGACCTTCATGTCCAGGTCTTTTTCAGGGTCAATGAAGTCATCACAAGAAGCAATGTAGAGGGCTTCTTTTAGTTCTTCATCAGTAAGGTCGTCGCCAGCCCACTTTAGATTTTCACGAAGGGTACCTGTGAAGAGTTGGTTTTTTTGTAGGACCACAGAGACTTGGTCACGAAGGGCAGGAAGGTCATAGTCGCGAAGGTCTTCTCCTCCCACATAGACAGTTCCACTTGTGGGATCAAAGAGTCTTGCGATTAGGCTAATAAGTGTGGACTTACCAGATCCTGTTGGCCCAATCATTCCCACATAGTCGCCAGAATTTATCTTGAGATTAATATTTTTTAGGACAGACTTGTCTAGGTCGCCAGAGTAGGAGAAAAAGACATCGTCAAAGATAATTTCTCCATTCTTTACTTCCTTAACAGGGTCATCTGGGCTAACAATAGATGGTCTAGTTGCAATAACTTCATTGATACGTCTTATGGAGTTTCTCGCAATTGTAATTTGTACGAGAATCATTGACAACATAAGAAGTGAAATTTGAATTTGAATTGCGTAAGTCACAAGACCTGTCAAGGCTCCAGTTGTCATCTTGCCAGCCACAATAAAGTGACTTCCCAACCAGGCAATTAATATTGTCATAAGATAGGTGGAAAAGTTCATTAAAGGATTGGAAAAAGCTAGGAGCTTGGAAGCCTTGATGTAATTATTTTGTAGGTCATCAGAAACTTCATTGAACTTTTGAATTTCCTTTTCTTCTTTTACAAAGGACTTAACCACACGGATGGCAGATAGGTTTTCTGACACATCTGTGTTGAGCTTGTCTGTAATCTTAAAAACTTTTTCAAAAATTGGGTAGGCTCCTTTTATTATAAGTCCCATCCCAATCCCTATTAGGGGGATGATAATAACAAAAGTTGGAGCAAGGTCCCTTGAAAGTCTAAAGGACATGATAAAGCAAAAGATTAGGGTAAGGGGCGAACGGATTGCCATCCTTATAGTCATTTGAAAGGCCATTTGCACTGATTGGACATCAGTTGTCATACGGGTGATAAGGGAACCAGACTTAAATTTGTCCATATTCTCAAAGGAAAAGTCTGTAATGTTTTTAAACATTGAGGCCCTCATATTTTTTGCAAGACCACTTGATGCCTTAGTGGCAAGATAGCCCGAGATTACTCCAGTGGCAAGGGAAATGCCTGCTGCAATAAATAAAATTATTCCGTACTTAATTATATTTTGAGAGGAGTTAACCAAGATCCCCTGGTCGATTATTTTTGTCATGAAGAAGGGGATTGATGCGTTCATCAAGACCTCTAGCAAAACAAAAAAAGGCGAGAGCACGGCGTACTTTTTATACTCGCCTAGGTTATCGAAAATTACTTTTAACATATAACACTTCCTAAATATATATATTTTACATAAAACAATTACCCAAATAAGATTTATTAAATCTAATTTAAAAACTTTAATACATTATACTCAAGATTTACTCAAACTATTTGTAATTATAAGATATTTGTAATAATATATAACTAACAAATATATGGAGGGATAACATGACAGACAACAAAAAAGAAAAAGATTTAATAGAAAACTCAACAACTCTTTCTGATGCAAAGAAGAAAGAAATGAAAGCAAACATGGACCAACAAAAGGAAATTAACTCAGAAGATAGACCAGATTCTGATATCTATGCAAAGACTGAAGGACAAGATCCTGAAACAGGAATCGAAATTCCAACAGACGAAGAAGTTGAAGAAGCTAAAGAATGGGTTGACAACGAAAATAGAATGTAAATTTTAGGGCCTAGTGATAGGCCTTTTTTTGTAAAAAATATAGGAGTTTTTATGGATAGCAAATTTTTAAACTGGCTCCTTGGAATAAGGAACGACGTCTTAAATAGGTACATGATTGCCATCACCCACCTGGGGACTGGAGGAGCAATTTGGCTTTTTACAGTTTATATCCTCTTCTACTTAGGCTTTAGGGTTGAGAGCATAAATGTAATACTTGCCCTTATCTTTAACGGGATAGTCTGCAACCTCTTATTGAAAAATATCCTAAAGAGAAAGAGACCGTCTTGGATAAATAAGGTGGAGCTCCTTATAAAGGATCCCACAGACTTTTCCTTTCCATCAGGCCATGCTTCATCTTCCTTTGCCGCAGCCCTGACAATTTACTTTTACTTTAGGGGGATGGGGATTTTCTTCCTTGTGATAGCAGCCCTAATTGCCTTCTCAAGGATCTATCACTTCGTTCACTATCCCAGCGACGTAATCATAGGGGCAATTATTGGAATATTTATCGCCCTTGCCACAAAAAACTATTACGACAAATTTTTATTAGACTTTATGCAAGTAAATCTACCCTTCTTATTTGGACCTCTTCCTAAGGTCTGAGAAAAAGCCAGTGATTAAACTTGCACATTCTCTTTCCAAGATACCATACTCATAATTAATCCTGTGATTAGTTATGAGTTTTTCTATTTTTTGGTGAGAAACCACAGCGCCAAACCTCTTGTTGCGAGCACCAAAATATAAATTTTTTATGCGAGCATTTAAAATTGCACCAACACACATTAGGCAAGGCTCAAGAGTAACGTAGATGTCGCAGCCTTCAAGATGATAAGAATTTAGGTGCCTTGCTGCCATAGATATTGCTATTATCTCTGCGTGGGCTGTGGGATTCTTTAAGTCCTCTTTTTTATTGTAACCATATCCAATTATTTTATTATTTTTAACAACGACGCAACCAATGGGCACGTCATCTGATAAGAGAGACCTGCGACCATAGCGGATGGCCTCTTTCATAAATTTAATTTCCATAAATTTATTATATCAAATTAAAGAAAAATTTAAGTTGCTTCTACTTAGATTTATTCCAATAAAATAATATATGAAAAATTAAGCCTATGTTATAATATAAAAAGTAATGATATTTTCTTAAAAATAAAGATATAAAAGATATAAAGGAAATCATATTTAAAAACTTAGCAAAAAAAGATTTAGAATATTTATAAAAATCGAAATAAAATTATTTTTGAAATATAAGAGCTGGAAACCAGCAGGAGGGACAAATGACTTTTAAAATAATATCCGACTCCTCATGTGATTTAGATAAAGAAACTTTAAAAAACTTAGACGTAAAAGTTTTGAGAATAAAGGGAACTGATGAAAAGGGCGAAGACCTTCCAGAGGACCTTACTAACAAAGAAATCTATAAAAGGATGAGAGAGGGCGCATTTTTTAAGACAAGCCAGTTAACTTATTACGACTACTTCAAGGAGTTTGAAGAATCTGCAAAGGAAGGCAAAGACATCATTGCCCTAACCCTATCTTCAGGACTAAGTGGTACCTATCAAAATGCCTGCATGGCAAAAAGAGAAATTGAAGAAAAGTATGACATTAGAGTTGAAGTAGTGGATTCACTTGCAGCTTCAGTTGGCTTCGGACAAATTACTTACTTTGCTGGACTAGCTGCCAAAAATGGAGCGACTTATGAAGAAGTCCTAGACCTACTTAAATTTTTGGTGGAAAAAACTAAGCACATCTTCACAGTTTACGACCTAAAATATCTTTACGAGGGTGGAAGGGTTTCAAAGACCAAGGCAAAAATCTCAAGCGTCTTAAATATTCTTCCAATACTAGAAGTAGACCAAGAGGGAAAACTCTTTGTATCAGAAATGGTTCGTGGCAAGAACAAGTCCTACAAGAAGATGATGGAGATGATAGAAGAAAGAACCACATCAGATGGATCTTATACTGTCTTTCCAGTATATGCTGACGACATAAAAGTCCTTGATCCACTTATAAAAAAATTAGAAGAGAGGGGACACCACAAGTTCCTGCCTCTTGAAATAGGACAAACTATAGCAGCCCACGTTGGACCAGATATCTTTGGCCTAGCCTACCTTTCAGAAAACATACCAGAGAAATTTAAAAAGTATTTAGGTTGAGATAAGCATTAAAAGCTAAAGACGAAAAAATAATAAAAATTTGCAAAAAAAGAGGAAGTCATGTGACTTCCTTTTTTGATATTTATCATTCGTATCCTTCTTGAAGTCTTAAAGCAGACTTATCTAGCATCTTCTTTAGGGAGTAGAGGGCAATGACAAATACCACTAGCTCTGATACTCCTGCTCCCAAGAAGAGGAATCTCACTCCAAAGAGGTGGACCATTAAATAAATTGAAAGGAAAAGAGAAACTGATCCCCTCAAAATATTTATGATAATGGAATACTGAGGTTCTCCAATGGCTGATGACAAGGATGCAATAAATAAGTTTTGACCTGCTAATAAATACATAAGAGCGTAAATCCTCATTGGTCTAATAGAAGAAGAAATCATATTTTTGTTTTCTAAGAACATTTTGAAGAGGCTTTCTGCTCCAAAGAAGGCAATGGAATACATAATTACAGAAATTATAAAGACGAAGATAAAACTCATCCTAATAATTTTTATAGACTTATCCCTTTCCCTGGATCCGTGATAGTAGGAGAGAAGGGGTAGGGTCCCGTGGCAAACTCCTTGGAAGGTTGAGTTGGCAAAGAGGGACATGTAATTTATAACTGCGTAGGCAGAGAGGTATTCAGGTGAAAGATATTTTATTATAAAGAGGTTAAAGATAAAGACAAAAGTTGCTGTGTTTAGCTCAGAGATAAATTCTCCAAATCCATAGATAACAGTTGTCTTTAGATAATGAAGGACTTCTTTAAATTCCATTTTTATCTTTACAAAACGAAGGTAACCCTTGGCAGCCCTGAAGTGGATAAAAAATATGAAGCATGACAAGAATTGTGCAATACCTGTGGCAAGGGCAGCTCCCCTTACACCCAATTGAAACTTATCTATTAAAACATAGTCTAGGACTATATTTGTAAGGCAGGCTGAAACGGCGCCAATAATTGCAGTCTTAGGAAAGCCGTCTACCTTTACCAAGACCTCAAAGGCATAGGCAATGATGTAGAAAGGCGAAAAGAATACAATGACAGATAAGTAATCATGAGAAAGCTGAAATAAAGTTGAGTCTGCTCCCAAAAAACTTATTATTTGATTCATAAAAATTATTCCAATAAGGGCAAGTATTATTGAAAAGGACAGGATAAACAAAATTATAAAGGTAAAGACCTTGTTGGCCTCGTCCCTGTTGCCCTTGCCTAGCTCTATTCCGATAATGGTTTGTGATCCCACACCAGTTATAATTGCAATTGCAAACAAGAAGTTCACGTAGGGAACAACTATTGTTACAGCCGATAGCTCCAACTCACCGGCGAAGTTTGCAACAAAAAATCCGTCTACGATTGTGTAGATAGAAAAGACCCACATGGCAATAATTGATGGGATTACAAACTTAAAAAATTGTTTATTTAAACTCATAAAACACCTCTAACGTATTGATTATATATTAATATATTTTTTTAGGCAACGAAGCTAGACTATAAGTTATTCTATTACAATTTTTATAAGTCTTTGTTATAATGAGTTTAATAAATAGAGGGAGGAAGATTATGAAACCAATTATAGGAATTTCTGTTAACTCACTAAGAGATATTTCTCAAAATGACGTTGGACAAATTGGAGTAGAAGGCCAAGACTGGCAACTAATAGCAGCAGACTATATTAGGGCAGTTGAAAGAAACGGCGGGATCCCAATTTTAATTCCAAACATCGAGACTATGGAAGACATGAGAACAGTTTTAGATAAGATTGACGGCCTACTTTTATCAGGTGGTCACGATGTAAATCCAAGGACTTACAACGAGAGAAACTCTGGCAAGGCTGGCAAGTTCGACAATATAAGAGACCACGAAGAAATCTTTATGACAGAATATGCCCTTGAAAAGGACATCCCCTTCTTGGGAATTTGTAGGGGACTTCAAATCTTAAACGTTACACTTGGAGGAACTATCCACCAAGACCTACCATCAGCAGGTTTCCCAGCTCACTCAATGAGTAATTCGCTAAGAAACGAACCATCACATGAGCTTAAGGTCTTAGAAGACACTCCGCTTTTTGATATTTTTAAAAGAGAAGAAATCTGGACTAACTCCTACCACCACCAAGGCATAAACGAACTTGGAAGAGGACTAAAGAAAGCAGCCCTATCAGAAGAAGGCCTAATAGAAGCAGTTTACTTAGAGGACAAAAAATTTGCCCTTGCAGTCCAATGGCACCCAGAAATGATGTACGACGACAAGGAAATGAATATGATTTTCCAAAAATTTATTGACGTCTGCAAGTAAGTTTATAAATTTTTGAGATTTTTTTGTTATTAAATTAATTAACGCAATCTAGAATTATGATTTTATTTTATAAAAGTTTTATATGTAAATTGTAATTAATACAGATTCATATTATTTCAAACGAGATCTTATTCTATAAAAAAATAAAAATAAAAGACAGCCGTAAAAAATCCAATTGTTTGAGCGAAGCGAGTGACATTACCTAACCCATTTTGTTTAAAAAATGGTGTTAGGTAAGTTCGCAAATTGAAGCTTGCGACAATTTGTGTACCTTTTTTATTTAGGCTGTCTTATTTTTATTTTGTAATGGAAGGCCCCTGCCAGGCCGTTGGGATTGGGGGGAGGTTTTAGGAGGGGGAAAGAGTCATTCCAAGGACCCCTGCGTGCCCGAATGGGTATTACTCCCCCTCCTAATAATAAAAATACATATTATTGAATAAAAAAATCCTAGATTTTTATTAGTTTTTTTAAATTATTTTTATTCAAAATAATCAATTATGCCTTTTACGGCGATGCCAGTGGCCTTGTGATAAACTACTCCCTCACAATAGGTCCAGTTTTCTTTTCCAACTTTCTCTTTTGCTTCATCGTAATCTTTTTTCTTGGCTATTTCTATTGTACCTGGAATATGGTTTGGTCCCTTTTCGATGTAGACTACATCTTTTTCATAGCCAGGAATATCTTCAAGCTTGTGGGTGAAGTCCTTTAGGCCCTCTTCCTGAGCCTTGTAAAATAATTCTTCCATTAAACTATCATAATTTTCTTTTACTTCATCAGCAAACATCAACTTGCCAGAGATGTCATCGTCACCCCTAGCCATTTTTTGAATAGAAGGTCCATAGCCTGCCCCATCCATAGCTTCAATCTTTTCATCAAAGACAAAATTTTTATCTTGATCTAAGACATAGCGAAGTTCCATAGGACTAGTGTAGCCAGATTCGCTATTAAAAATTCCATTCTTGTAGGAATAATTTTGATTAACTACAGTCGCAAGAAAAATTAATTTGCCATCTTCAAAGAAGTCCTTAACTAGATGAGTGTAATAAACTTGGTAGTCGCCTGGATTCTTCATAGTTTCAATATTTTGGACTTGATTTGAAAGTAGAAGGCCTAGGGCCTTGTCCCTTAAATTTTCTTCTGAATTTATAATTACTGAAGAGATTTTTTTGATTTCTTCATTTCTATATATTCCATCTTCTTTTTTCCTGGAGAGCTTTATCTTCCTTGAAGGATTGGAAATTATTATATCTCCCGAGATATTTTCACTTTTATTCACACTTTCATCTGTAAGTTCAGAATTTTTTAAAACTCTCATATAGTCGAAAGTGCTGAATTCTCCCACAATCTCTGAAGCTTGAGTTTTTTCTTTTTTATTTTCCCTATATATGTATAATTTTGAAATTTTATCCCTGGCTAACTCTTCCTTATATCTCAAATCTTTTCTAAATTTTTCTGACTCTTCTATTTTCTTTTTTTCAGCTATTTTTTCTTCATTGGAAATTTTATTTTTATTACATCCTGTAAAAAATATAATTGCAATTAATGAAATAACAATAAATTTAAATTTCTTCATGTCTACCTCCTTTAAGTAGATATTATAATAAAGTTAGGTTAAATACAACAAGAAATGGGGTCTTAGAGTCTTAAATTATGGTATAATAGTTGTAATTTTATTTAAGGGGGAAATTATGAGAGCCGTTATAACTGTAATAGGTAGTGACAAGATAGGTATTGTATATGAAGTAGTAAAGAAGATGGTGGAATTTGACTTAAACATAGTTGATATCACTCAAACAATTTTAGATGATTACTTCACAATGATTGTTATTGTTGATTTAACTAAGATGAACGTTGAATTCCAAGAAGTTGTTGACGCTTATGAAAAACTTGGCAAGGAGCTAGATCTTTCTATAAGAGTTCAACACCAAGGTATCTTTGACAAGATGCACCAAATTTAAGGAGCAGACATGGATAGACAAAGAATTTTAGAAACTGTAAGAATGTTGGACCAAGAGAACCTAGACATTAGGACAGTTACTCTTGGGATTTCGCTACTAGATTGCATAGACAAGGACGGGGATGCTGCCCGCAAGAAGATCTACGACAAGATCACAAAGTATGGCAAGCACCTTGTTGAATATGCAAACGAAGTTGGTCACAAGTATGGCGTTGAAATTGTAAATAAGAGGGTTTCTGTTACACCAATTGCCCTAATCGCTGGTGCAACTGATGAGAAGGACTACATAGAATTTGCAAAGACTCTTGATGCTGCTGCAAAGGAAATTGGCGTAGACTTCATCGGTGGTTACTCTGCCCTAGTTCATGGAGAAATGACTCCTGCTGATGAAATTTTAATAAACTCAATTCCTGCTGCCCTTGCTGAAACAGAAAAAGTTTGCTCTTCAGTAAATGTTGGTACAACAAAAAATGGTCTCAACATGGATGCAGTTAAGCTAATGGGAGAAAAAATTGTAGAAGCTGCAAACTTAACTAAAGAAGCAGACTCCATTGGTTGTGCTAAGCTTGTTGTTTTTGCCAACGCAGTTGAGGATAATCCCTTTATGGCAGGTGCCTTCCACGGAGTTGGAATGGGCGATGTAGTCCTTCACGTTGGGGTTTCTGGACCTGGAGTTGTAAAGTATGCCCTAGAAAAGGTTAGGGGAGAAAGCTTCCACGTTGTTTCAGAAACTATAAAGAAGACTGCCTTTAAGATTACAAGACTTGGAGAATTAATTGGGACTGAAGTTGCAAAAAAACTTGGAGTTCCCTTTGGAACAATCGACCTATCCCTTGCTCCAACTCCAGCAATTGGTGATTCCGTTGCAAGAATCCTAGAAGAAATTGGAGTTGAATTTGCAGGTGGTCATGGAACTACTGCAGCCCTTGCCATGTTAAATGACGCTGTCAAAAAGGGTGGCATCATGGCATCTGACCACGTTGGTGGCCTATCTGGTGCCTTCATACCAGTGAGTGAAGACGAAGGAATGATTGAAGCTGCAAGAAATGGTCACATTGGTCTTGATAAGCTTGAAGCTATGACTTGCGTTTGCTCTGTTGGGCTTGACATGATTGCAATCCCAGGAGACACAAAGGCAACTACTATTGCTGCAATTATTGCTGACGAAGCCATGATTGGAATTATTAACCAAAAGACTACAGCTGCTAGACTTATACCTGTTATTGGCAAAGGTGTTGGCGACGAGGCAACCTTTGGTGGCCTATTAGGATCTGCTCCTATTGTCCCAGTTCATCCAGGCAGTGCCGATAGGTTTGCCAACCGTGGTGGATATATACCAGCCCCAGTTCACAGCTTTAAAAACTAAAAATTAATAAGAGAAGAAAAAAGAAAGAGGTGTGTTATGAATAATAATTCAAGGGACATTGAAAAATTAACCACAGAGACTACTGAATTTAAGAGAGAAATTGGTGTCTTTGGTGGCGTAAGTATTATTGGCGGGATCATGATAGGATCGGGTATCTTCTATCTTGGCTCCTATGTTCTACAAAGGACGGGCATGAACTCTGGTCTTGCCCTTATCTGTTGGATTATTGGTGGACTTATCACCCTATTTGGTGGTCTTTGCTATGCAGAACTTGGTACTGCCATGCCAAAGGCTGGGGGAAGAATTGTCTACTTAAACGAAGCCTACCACCCAATAGTTGGATTTATTTCTGGCTTTACTGACTGGTTAGTTGGTGGGCCAGGTTCCGTTGCCGCAGTTGCCATTGCCTTGATGTCAGTTTTCAAAAGTTTCTTTGAAATTTCTGACTTTGGAATTAAGATGGCAGCCATAACTTTGATAATTATTTTAACTATCTACAATATGCTTGGAGTTAAGGCTTCAGCAATTTTACAAAACCTATCCATGGTGGCAAAGCTTGTTCCCATTGGATTAGTAATGATAGCAGCCCTCTTTGTAGGTAAGGTTAGCCCGGACTTAAGTCTTGGAACAGCTTTTGAATACTCAAGGACAAGTGGAACAAATATCTTTGGCATGATAGCCATAGCTGTTGTTGCAACTCTTTGGGCCTATGAAGGTTGGACTAACTTAAACACAGTTGCAGAAGAAATAAAGGAGCCTCACAAGAACCTACCTCTTGCCCTAATAGTTGGTATTGGTGGTATCACAGTTCTTTATACTTTATTTAACTTTGCAATAATGAAGGTTATACCTCACGAAGAAATCGTATCAATGATAGATTCTGGCGACTTATATCTTGGAACAGAAGTTGCCAAGAGAGTATTTGGTCACGCAGGAGTAATAATTGTTAGTGCCGGCATGATTCTTGCCATGTTTGGAACTCTTAATGGACTTATACTTGCTCAACCAAGGATGTACTATGCCATGGCAGTTGAAGGTCACTTCTTCAAGTCCTTTGCAAAACTTCATCCAAAGTATAAGGTTCCAACTGCCCCAATGATTGTACAATGTGTATTCTCTTGTCTACTTGTGCTTTCATCAAACCTTGACCAACTTACTAATATGGTTGTAATCACTGGAATGATTTTCTCAGTTCTTACAATTTTATGTGTGCCAATACTTAGAAAAAAATATCCAAAGATTGAAAGGCCTTACAAGGTTTGGTTCTACCCTGTGTCTGTAGTTATTACAGCCCTAATTTTTGCAGGACTTGTTGTCCAAGGTGCAATTGAAGATCCAATCACAGGACTTACTGGACTTATAGTTCCAATCCTTGGTGCAATCACTTATATGATTTTTGATGCTAAACTTAAAAGAGAGAAAAACGAGGGATAAGATGAAAAAATTATTTTACAACGGAAAAGTTTATGTCAATAGAGATGAATTTCAAGAGGCAATTTACCTTGAAGGAGAATTTATAAAAGAAGTTGGAAAAACAGAGGACCTTGTAAAAAAATATGACGAAGCTGATGTAGAAAAAGTTGACCTTGAGGGCAGGACAGTTATACCTGGCCTCAACGACTCCCACCTTCACTTTATGCAATTTGGCGAAAGCATGAACCAAGTTGACATCGAAGGAGTTGAATCCATTGAAGAAATGATTGAAAGATGTAAACTTTTTATGGAGAAAAATCCTAAGAGATGCCAAAAGGGGATCCATGCCCTTGGTTGGAACCAAGACTTCTTTAAGGGAGACAAGAGGATACCAAATCGCTTTGACTTAGATAAAATTTCTACAGAAATTCCAATTGTTCTTGAAAGAGTTTGCGGTCATATAGTTTCATCAAACACCAAGGTTATAGAAATCCTTGGACTAACAAAGGACAGCCCACAATATCCTGATGGCGAATTTTTAATTGGCGATGACGGTTATCCAAGTGGGGTCTACACAGCCAATGCCTGCAACTTTGCCAAGGATGTAATACCTGACTTCACTCTCGAAGAAAGACGTGAAATGCTAATAGAAACTATGGACTATGCAGTTTCTTGTGGACTTACATCAGTTCAATCCAATGACGTTGGTACAACTTTTATGAATGGACCTGTAGCCTTTAAACTTTTAAAGGACATCTACAAGGAAAATAAAAAAATCAGATACAGACACCAAGTTTGCTTTAACGACTTTGGCGAATTTGAAAAATATTTAAGTGACGGAGAATACTCTAATAAGGACAAGGAATATGATACAAATTATTTAAAGCTTGGACCTTTGAAATTATTTAAGGATGGATCCCTTGGTGCAAGGACTGCCCTAATGCGTAATGGCTACAATGATGACAGAGACAACCACGGACTTCCTTGGATCAAGGACGAAGAGATGAGAAAGTATGTAAAGCTTGCATCTAAGAACGACCTTCAAGTTATAACTCACGTTATTGGGGACAAGGCTATTGAAGATACAGTTAAGTGCTATGAAGATTCCTTTATCGATGGAGAAAACAAACTTCGCCACACTCTCGTTCACTGCCAAATCACTGACAGAGAATTAGTTGAAAGAATTGCAAGAGATGACATCTGTGTAATGGCACAACCAATCTTCTTGGACTACGATATGAAGGTTGTGGAAGACAGGTGTGGCAAAGAACTTGCATCAACATCCTATGCCTTCAAGAGCCTAAAGGACCTTGGCGCTCACGTAGCCTATGGAACTGATGCCCCAGTTGAAAACCTAAATCCCTTCCCAAATATTTACATGGCAGTAACTCGTAAGGACAAGAAGGGGAATCCTGAAGGAGGATTTTATCCTAAGGAGTGCGTGGACATCTACGAGGCCATTGATGCCTACACAGTGGAATCTGCTTACGTAGAATTCCAAGAAGACATCAAGGGAAGAATTAAAAAAGATTTCTTGGCTGACTTTGTAGTCTTAGACGAGGACATCTTTACAATTGACCCAATGGAAATTAAAGATATTAAGCCAAGGATGACAGTTGTTGGTGGAAATGTAGTTTACAAAAGATGAGGCAATATGACTTTAGAAATTAAGGGAATAGAAAATCTAAATAACAAGGAAAGACTTGACTACATGGTGGACTTTGGCAAGGCCATAATAAAAACAGAGTCCGACATGATTGCCATGATGGCAAACATCTCTTCTATAATATTCAATGTGGTGGAAGACTTAAACTGGGCAGGCTTTTATCTTGTAAGAGAAGATGAATTAGTTCTAGGACCCTTCCAAGGTCTACCTGCTTGCACAAGACTTGCTGAGGAAGGAGTTTGTGTGGCAGCCTGGAAGGATAAAAAAGTTATGAGGATAGAAAATGTTCACGACTTTAAAGGGCACGTTGCCTGTGACTCAGCATCTAATTCAGAATTAGTCTTGCCTATTATTGTGAATAATGAAGTTATTGGAGTCTTGGACCTAGACTCACCAAGCCTAGGTCGCTTTACAAGTCTTGAAGAAGAAAAATTTAAAGAGCTTGTGAAGGCAATGGAAGAAGAATTATCTAAATAAATTTGAGGAGGTCAGCCTCCTCTTTTTTATTATAAAATTGTAAGTCTTTTTTTGATTTCTTGTATGAATTATTTAGAAGATTTGTAATTTTTACTTGCTATACTTAGGGCATAAAAATTATTAAAGATAAGGAGTAAAAAAATGAAAAGAAATCTTAAAAGAAAAATAAGTTCAATTGTTCTAGTAGGAGTATTAGCTTTAGGCTTAGCTGCTTGCAGTAAAGCAAATGCAGCAGATTATTCAACAGGAATGGTATCCTATGAAGAAATCCAAAATGAATTTGCCCAAACTTGCAAAAATCTTACTTGGCCAGAAGGCTACGAAGTGCCAAAAGAAATCGACGAGAAGAAAGACGGCTCAGTCTACCAAAAAGGATTTGGAAACACAAGAGCAAGTATGTATTGGGAAGCTGCTTGGGAAAAGGAATGGTTAAATACCTACAAAACTTATCCGGAAAGAGCCGAAAAAGCCTTAAGAGAATTAGAAAAAGCAAAGAAAATGCCTTATATGTCAGAAGCATCTTGTGATGATGCCACAAGAGAATATTTCGCTAAAATGTTAGAAAAAGCTAAGAAGGGCGACCCAACAGGTATTGAAGAAAATATCAAATTAAATGCACCTGAATAAGACCTATATTTACTCGTCAATTGAATAATTAGAAAGTTACCCCCCTAAAAAAAATTCTTTTGGGGGGTTAATTTTACAAGCAAATATAAAAACAGTATAATCGAAAATAAATAAAGTTTGCAGTTATTACTCATGAAGTAAATCACATAAAAAATTAGAATGGAGTTAGAAATGAAATACTTAACATTATCAAACACTATTATATTCATTGGAATTTATATTTTTGCAAGTTCTATCCTGAATGAAGATAGAAATAAGAAAAAATATTTGGGAATCATCCTAACAGTCTTAGGCTGCATCTTAAAATTTTTGAATTATTAAAATTTAAAATTAAAGCTTAATTAGAAAATTAAAATCACAGGAGACTTGCAAGCTAAGGAGGCAATATGAAAGACATAATCATTGTTGAAAATATTGAGAAGGCCTTTAAGGACAAGGAAGTCTTTTGTGATTTTTCTTTGTCTATAAGGGAAAAGACAGTCCACGCCCTTGTAGGGCCCAATGGATCTGGCAAGACAAGTCTCTTGAGGATCCTGACAGGAATTTACAAGTGCAAGGGCCATGTGGAAGTCAAGGGATCCTATGCCATGCTCCTTGAAAATGACTACCTCTATGAGGACAAGACTGGGATAGAAAATATAAATATTTATTCTCTCTACTTTAATTTTAGCAAGGAGGGCTACAAGGCCTACGCTGACATCTTGGGCATCACTGAGGACCTAGATAGGAAGGTGTCAACTTACTCCAAGGGGATGAAGAGGAAGCTATCTCTTCTCATCATTGTCCTAATGGATAGGGACATCATCTTCTTAGACGAAGTCACTTCGGGAGTTGATCCCCTATCTCGAGTTGAAATTAGAAAAATTATAAAAATTTTAAAGGACCAAGGCAAGACCATAGTCATAACTTCTCACGACTTGTCAGAGATTGAAAAAGTTGCAGACCTTGTGACCATGATTAAGGATGGAAAAATTTTATTCACCAAGGAAGTTTCTCAGCTTGGAGAAGGTCTTGAAGACTTATTTATTGAGGAGGGATCAAAATGAAAGACAAGGCTTTAAACAAGGCATCCAGATATCTAATCTTTAGGGACAAGGAAGTTATCATCAACACAGTTTTATTTCTTGTCATCACCTTTGCCTACCTTCTAGGTCTTTACAAATTTCTTTTTGCGTACAAGGGAGAGGATTTTATCATCCTCATGACCTACGCCCTCATACTTGGTTTTGGGATAATTGGGTCCAACACCATCCTTGTAAACTTAAGTCTCAGGGACAAGCTAAGTGGGAGATTGGAGTTTTTGCTTGGGACTGGACTTGATGTAAGAGAAGTTATTAAGGCCTACTCAATAGAAAATTGGAGGCTTTCATCTCTTCCTTCCTTTGTAATTTTTTTTGGAACTTACCTTATTTGTGACTTGGGTAAGTCCTTTGTTGCCCTCTACCTTTCATGCATTATCCTTCATTATTTTTTGATTTTGACCCTTAATGTCATTGCAATGTATAGGAAGAATTTTAAGTTTTTCAAAAATATAGTTTTCTTTAGCACAAGTCTTGGCATTTATCTCTTGGGAAATTTTTCTGGAAGGATTTTAAATTTCCTAAGATCTATAAACTTGGACTTAAATATCTTTTTAATTCTTGTAAATGTAATTCTCGGCCTTGGTTTAGGTGTCTATTCCCTTTGCCAATTTAGGAAGATGGACAACGAGAAGGTCATGGAGGTGAGCGCACTTTGGTCTTAAAATTAATTGGTCTCGACCTAAAGAAAAGTCTGGACAAGAACGCCCTCTTAATGGGATTTTTTGGTCTAGTCTTCACTTATCTTTCAAGCTTTTCTCTTGAAAAAGATACAAGTCTATCAAGACTTATGGGGACAGAGGGTCTTGCTATCTTGTTTTTAATTTTTGCCCTTGAGTTTTCTAAGGGGACCCTCCAAGAGGACAAGGCGAGGAAGAAGATTGAGTTTGTCCTTGCCAATGGCCTTGGGATAAAGTTCCTAGTCATAAAATATTTTGGAGCCATCTATCTTGCAAGCCTACTTACACTCTTGCCAGCCTTCATATTTTTTGTCTTCAAGACAAGGATTGGGGTTTTTGAAATTTTTAACTTCTTACTTACATCAGGCCTCTACACAATTTTTTTAATTTTAAAAATTTTAAACACAGGGAACATGAACAAGATGGCAGGGCTCCAAAACAAGATAATTCTCCTTGGCGTCCTCATTTTAATGGTCTCAATCAATATTTATATTTTCACTTCTATGATAAAATTGTACTTGATAAGCAAGTTTTTAATTTTATTTGCTATAAATATTTTTGTTGCCCTTAGGACGAATAAGGAGAGAATTGGAGTGACCTACTTTTGATGGGGAAGAGAATTTTAAAAATTATAATTTGCCAAGTTGCCCTAATTTTCTATTGGGCTTGGCTTTATAAACTTGGGGACTTAATAGAAAACCAGGCCCTCATGAACTTAATGAGCTTTTTAATTATAGGAAGTATCTATGGATTTATTCACACAGAGATAAGTAAGAGTGAAGACAATAAAATCCATGGAGCCTTTATTTTTCTTTCCTTTTTCTTTTTTGCCCTGGCCCTAAATAAAAATTTAAGCCCAATAATTTTTATGGGCCTTGGGCTTGTAACAAGCTTGGTCTACATCAAGAAAAACCTAAGACCTGACAGGGCTAGGCACATTAGCGTCCTTCCAGTTTCTAAGAAGATGACCCAGGTGGCGACTCTTGTTCTTCTACTTGTTTTCACGGTCATAATTTATCTCCTGGACCTTGACGGGCCAGTGATCCATATTTTTTATCAAATAATATTTTTTGCCTACTGTCTCTTGTTCTTCCTCTTCCTAAAGGACAGGGAAGATGTCTATGAAGAAGTCTTTAAACTTTTTTACATGTCCGAATACCTTGGCGAAGAACGCGAGAACTTTGCAAGACTTATCCATGATGAAGTTCTCCAAGATATTTTTGCTGCTAAAAACTATTTAAGCTTGGCAGATCCAAGAGCCGACCTGGCAAGAGATATTCTTATCAATTTAAATGGAAGGCTTAGAGAGATAATGAAGTTTTACCAAACTAGGCTCTTTGAGGACTTTGGCATAGAAGAAAACATCCAGGGAGTTTTTGAAAATCTTGCCAGCCTTTACCCAGAGAAGAAGACTAAGATAGACCAAAAAATTTCTGATGGCCTAAGAGATAATGCAAGCAAGGAAGAAGTTAGACTTATCTCGACAATTACCAAGGAGCTTGTCAACAACATCTACAAGCATTCCGAGGCGACTTATATTTTTTATAGGCTCTATGAAGATGAGGATTTTATACTTATGGAAGTTGAAAGCGACGGCATGAGAGAAGAAGACTTTAAAAACATCCAAGACTCCAAGAGGGGAGTCCTCCTTTTGAAGATGTTAATTAGGACAAAGGAAGGAGAAATTGCCTACGAGGATAGGGACGGAAGTCTTTACACGAGAATAAAAATAAGAAGGTACAGAGATGAAAATTCTTTTATTAGATGACCACAAAATTTTTGGTGAGAGCCTGAAGGTCCTCTTGGAAGAGAGAGGAATTTCTTGCACCTACACCAGTAGCATAAAAAATTTTTACGAAGAAGTGGAAAAAGACTACGACCTCATCCTCTTGGACATAAACCTCAAGGAAGAGGAGACGGGCTTTGACATCTTAGATAAAATCCACGATAAAAACAAAAAAATTGTGATTTTAACTTCCTACGACATGATAAATTACAAGAGACTTGCCCTTGAGAAGGGGGCTAGAGACTTTATAAACAAGTCCCTTGATGTCGATGAAGTCATAGAAAGACTTGAGAGGGTCTACAGGGATGAAAAAATTTCTTTTGATGAGGAGAAAATTATTGAGCCTCTTACAAAGAGAGAAGAAGAGATTTTGATAGAAGTCCTAAGTGGCTTGACCAAAAAAGAGATTGCAGATAAGCTTTACATCAGCGAGAGGACTCTCTACAACCATCTTGCAAATATTTACGCAAAGCTAGGTGCCAAGAACGCTATTGAGGCCTACAAGATTGCCCTTGAGCTTGGCTACATCAGGCCCCTTATGTAAAAATAAAAAAACTAGGCCATAAGACCTAGTCATAAATTTACTTATCTTCTGATATAATTTTATAAATTGCGTCAGAAGATTTTCTTTTTTTATCACGAATTTTGTCATCCTTGGCGTAACCTATGGCGATGACAAGTCTAATTCTCGACCTAGTGCCAAGGTATTTTTTGAGCTTGTCTTCGTCAAACCAACCCATGATGCAAGTTGAAAGTCCAAGAGTAGTTGCTTCTGCTGTGAAGTAGGCTGCAGAAATTCCAATGTCAATGGACTTGTAGTCTTGGTCCTTGACAGAAGACCCGATCTTTGCAGTGAGGTTGTAATTTTCTTCTGTCACTATGGCAAAGGCATTTACATCCTTGGCAAAAGAATTCATTGTCCCTAGTTGCAAGTGGTCTCTAATGTTTTTTGCCTCATCTCCATGAACGAGGTAATAAAAATAAGGTTGTGCGTTGCAGGCAGAAGGAGCGAGCTTCATACTTTCAAGGCAGGCTTCGAGTTTTTCAACTTCAACTTCTCTGTCAGGGTCATAGGACCTGCAGGATTGTCTGACTTTTGCTAAATCTATAAAATCTTTAAACTCCATTTCATCCTCCTAAAAATTCATCCAAGTCTCCATCAAAGAAGAAAAATTCATCATCACGCATAAGGCAAGGAACTCCAACGCGATTTTCTTCTACAATCTCATCAAAGGCATCTGAGAAGTCTCTTTCTTTTAAAAATCTTTTGAGACTTGCCATGGAAGAAGTTATATCCACAATTTCACATTTGATTTCCTTCTTCTTAATTTCTTCTATTGCCGGTGGACAGTCTGGGCAAAGACTTGAAACAAAAAGTGTTAACATACTTATTCCCTCCAAAAATTTATCTAGCGACCTATAAAAATCTTGGTCTAGCGATTTTTCCCTCTTAGGAATATTAGAGTAAATATTCCTGTCTCTCATTTTCTTGTTGAAGTGACGGCTGGCAAGTAGGCTCATGATGTTATCATCATCCACAAAGTCACCTTGAAAGTCAAGGACCCTGGCACCCTTAGAAAGTCCAAGAGAAGCAAGTCCCCTGTCGTTACTTATGACGAGGTCACCCTGTCTTGCATGGTTGGCTATATAGATGTCGGCGGCTTCCTTGGATATGTCTACGTCCACGACTTGACCATAGGATGGCTTGAAGTCCTGGCTATAATTTTTTACAGTGACCAGCCTTGCCCCATATTTTTTTGAGAGATCTTCAACTATTTTTCTTATGGGCGAACCATCTGCATCTAATAATATTTTCATACTTATATTTTACCCCAAATGAGACCTTTAACTAGCACAATAATAAAAGTATTGAAATATTGTCTTATTTTATATAGACTTAGTTTAGGAGGTTAATATGAAATATATTTACAGAATATTTGTATTCCTTACTGTTGTACTCCTCCTTGGGGCCTTGGGACTTACCTTTATATTTGCACCAAGAGGACAAAAATTAGCTAACGAAAACAAAATTAAAAATAAAGATCAAGTGCAAGAACCAGAAAAAATTTCTATCTTTAACGAGGATGAAGACATTGTAAACATCCTTCTAGTTGGAATTGACTCAAGCGAAGTTACTTATGAAAAGGACGAGAACTCCAAGAGGGCAGACACCATTATGGTCCTATCAATTGATCCAAAATACGACAGGGTTAGACTCCTATCCATACCTAGAGATACATACTACAAGTTAAAGGGTTATGACAACTATAGGATGAATGCAGCCTACTCTCGTGGTGGAATTGATCTACAAGTTTCCAGTGTCGAAGACTTTTTGGGTATAAAAATTTCCCACTATGTAACAGTTAACTACGAGGCAGTAAAGGAACTTGTTGATGCCATTGGCGGTGTGGAAGTTTACACTCCAGCCTACAAGTACACAGATCCTTCAACTATACCGCCTCTTGTAATTAATTTTGAAGAGGGACTTCACCTATTAAATGGAGAAGATGCAGTTAAATATCTTAGAATTAGAAAAATTTACAAGGACCAAGACCTTGACAGGATTAAGGCCCAACAAGGTTTTATAATGAAGATCTTCGACAAGATGAAGTCACCAAGGATGCTTCTTAAGCTTCCAAAATTAGTTTCCATTGCTAACAAGCACATTGAAACTGATATGAACTATGGACAACTTTCCTACCTTGCCTACTATGGTGTAACTCTTGATAGGGAAAATATAGGCATGACAACAGCACCAGGTCGCACAAAGAAGGGATCTCCTCTTTATTTTGTTGACAAGAAGGACGCTATGTATGTTGCATCTGAACTAGAAAGACTTAGAAATAGTTCTGAGGTCCAAGGAGAAGAGCCAAGGGACTACACAGAAGAAGAGCTTGCAAACATGACAGAGGCAGAGAGGGCAGAAGCTGAACAAAAGATGAGAGACAAGAAGCTTAGGGATAAGTTAAAGGAAGAGGCAATTCAAGAAAACGAGCCTTCCAATGAAAATTCAAATCCTAATAAGACTTCAAAGACTTCTTCAAAAACTACATCAAATAAAAATTAAAGGAACCCCGCGAGGGTTCTTTTTTTGTAGATTTTTATTAGTTAGTAGTTTTCTGGGAGTTTGTAAAAGTTTATGACTTTATAAAAACTTAGGAAGTCGTAAAAATAAAAAAATAAAATCTTATGACTTCATAAAAATAAAAAAATAAAATCGCATAACCCTACAAAAATTAAAAATAAAAAATCACCAGTCGCCTGGTGATTCATAACTTATTCAACTAATAATTTTATTATATTTTTCACAACTTCCTTAGACTTTTCCATTTGGTCAAGACTCACAAGCTCGTAGCGACCGTGGTAGTTGTAGCCGCCTGTGAAGATGTTAGGAGTCGGTAGCCCCATAAAGGAAAGCTTTGATCCGTCAGTTCCACCTCTTACTGGTCCAATCACTGGTTCGACACCTGCCCTATCAAAGGCAGTCTTTGCCAAGTCGATAATCTCCATGTGGTCCTCAAGTTTTTCCCTCATGTTGTAATATTGGTCCTTGATTTCAATTTTTATCCTGTCCTTGTACTTCTTATTTAAGAAGTCAGCTATTTCTTCAAATAATTTTTTTCTAGCTTCAAACTTTTCCCTTGAGTGGTCCCTGATGATGTAGGACATCCTTGTGGACTCAACAGACCCTTCCATGCTAAGAAGAAGGGAGAAGCCTTCGTAGCCTTCTGTGTATTCAGGTCTTTCGTTAACAGGTAGCATTGAATTAAATTCCATGGCAATAAGTTGAGAATTTACCATGGCATCCTTGGCAGATCCTGGATGAACATTTTTACCTTGGATTTCCACCTTGCATGAAGCTGCGTTAAAGGTTTCATATTCAAGTTCGCCAAGGGGTCCACCGTCAACAGTGAAGGCAAAGTCTGCCCCAAAGTCCTTGACATTAAACTTGTCTGCCCCTCTGCCAATTTCTTCATCAGGAGTAAAGGCAATCCTTATGTCCCCATAGCTTGCATCTTTGTCCTTTAAAAGTTCTTCCACAGCAGAAACTATAATTGCAATGCCTGCCTTGTCGTCTGCCCCAAGTAGGGTATTTCCATCAGTAGTGATTATAGTTTGTCCCCTTAAGTCCTTTAAGAAAGGAAAGTCTTTAACACTTGTTGTGAAGTCTTCATTTAGTTTAATATCAGCCCCGTCATAATTTTCTATAATTCTTGGTTTGACATCTTTTCCAGACATGTCAGGAGCTGTATCCATGTGGGCAATAAAGCCCACAGTTTTCTTCGCCTTGACCCTGCCAGGGATCCTTCCATAGACGTAACCATTCTCATCAATTTCTGCTTCGATACCAAGAGAGCTTAGCTCTTCGACTAGATAATTGCCAAGGGCTAGCTGCCTCTCAGTTGATGGGCAAGTCCCTGAAGCCTCGTCACTTGTTGTCTCAAAAGGCACGTATTTTAAAAATCTATCTAACATATTTGTCATAATAACCTCCAATAAAAATATTTTATCACAAAGAAAAGCGACTGAGGGTCGCCTTAATTTTAATCAATCAAAATCATTTTTTGAAATTCTGTCTTCCACAGAATATTCATTGTCCAAAATTTCTACTTCATACTCGCTACTAAACATTGGAGAAGAAAGAATATAGTCAGCAGTTGTTGCTGATGTAGCAAGGGCAATGTTGTAGAGAGTTGAAATTCTTAAGAGGGCCTTGACGTCTGGGTCGTGAGGTTGTGCCTCAAGAGGATCCCAAAAGAAAATTAAAATATCAATTTGTGAATCTGATATCTTGGCGCCAAGTTGTTGGTCGCCACCTAGGGGACCAGACACAAGTCTCTTGACGTCGAGAGAAGTCTCGCGTGAGATAAGGGCTGCAGTTGTTCCTGTCCCAATAAACTTGTGACCTCTTAGTTCATCTTCGTGCCTCTTCACCCAAGCGAGTAGTTCCTTCTTCTTGTGGTCGTGGGCAACAAGGGCGATGGTCTTTTTCTCTTTAACTTTAATAGATTTAACTTCCATAAATACCTCTTTAAATAAAATCTTGACTAAGCAATTTCTTTAATATATAATATCAAAGATTGAAATCCTTGCATAGTTTAAATACTATGCCGAAGACCATAAGGAGGTGAAAGTATGAATAAATACGAAGCGGTGATTATGTTTTATCCTGAAGTGGAAGAAGAAAAAAGAAATGCTTCCTTCGATAGACTTAAAAAAGTAATCGAAAAAGACGGAAAAATCAATAACATTGATGAATGGGGAATGAAAAAACTAGCTTACGCAATCGACTACAAAAACGAAGCTTACTATATTTTCTATGAATTCGAAACAAAAGCAGAAGATATAGTTGAAATCAACAGAGTAGCGAAAATCATGGACCCAGTAATGAGACAAATGATTATCAAGGTTGAAGACTAAGGAGTTTTTATGAATAGTGTATGTTTAATCGGAAGATTAGCGAGAGATCCCGAACTTCGTTACGCACAAACTGGCACAGCAATGTGTCGTTTTACAGTTGCCGTAGATAGAAGATTAAGCAAGCAAAAGAGACAAGAAGCACAAGCTAACAATCAGCCAACTGCTGACTTTATATCTTGTACAGCTTTTGGAGCTACTGCTGAGCTTATTGCAAACTATCACAAAAAAGGCAGCCAAATTGGAATCGAAGGTAGAATCCAAACAGGAAGTTACGAAAGAGATGGAAGAACAGTTTACACAACAGATGTTGTTGTAAATAATCTTACATTTATTGGATCTAGCCAAGGTGGGGGACAAGCACAAGGCGGCTTTAACCAAAACCAAGCTGGATTTAATCAAAACAACTTCCAAAACCAAGGCGGATTCAATCAAGCTGGCATGGCTAGCCCAGGACCAGTAAATTCTGCTTACGAAAATGATTTTTCAAAGAGCGATAACGATGACGATGGATTTTTCCCTGTTGATAATGACGATATTCCATTTTAAGGAGGGTAAAAATGCAAAGAAGATTTGGCAGAAGGAAAAAAGTAGATCCTTTTGAAAAAGATAAGACTAAAAAAATTGACTATAAAGATGTTGAAACACTAAGAAATTACATTTCTGACCGTGGAAAGATTCTTCCAAGAAGAATCACTGGATTAAATGCTAAACATCAAAGAGAAATGACAGTAGCTATCAAGAGAGCAAGACAAATTGCACTTCTTCCATATAGCGCTGACTAATTAATTTGAATTAAACTGTTGGGTAGTAACCCAGCAGTTTTTTTATTGGAAATATCTAATCGGAAATTTTAAATCCTATATTTTAATTTAAATTTAATTTCTTTAATGTATAATCATACTAAAGAGACTTATTAGTAAAATATTTTAAATTTTAAAAAAGGAGGATTTTATGAAGAAGAAATTTATTTTGGGAGTGTCAATATTGGCTCTTGCTATACCAACTTTTGTCACTGCAGATTCTAACATTAGGATTTGGATGAAGGGCAATCTTATCAAGTCTGATGTGGCTCCTTATATTTATCAAGAGAGGACCATGGTGCCTCTTAGGGTGATTTCTGAAAATCTTGGAAAGGAAGTTACTTGGGATGGTGCCAAGAGATCTGTTAACATTAAGGATGAAAAGGGAAATGAGTTTTCTCTTATTATTGGTGGAAAGTTTATGGAAGATATTTCGGCAAATGTTGACAGGAAGATTGAACTTGATGCACCTGCTCTTATTAAAGACGACAGGACTTTTGTTCCCCTAAGGGCAATAGCTGAAGCCTTTGGCGAAAGGGTTGACTGGGACAAGGACAAGAGAGTTGTTGTAATTGGCGAGGGCTATGACACTAATAAGATAAAAGAAGAAAAGACAAGGGACCTTCAAGAAAAGAAAGAAGTCTTGGACCCACTTGGTCTTGACTACCTTTACAATAAGGACATGGCAGGAAAGTCTGATGAAGAAAAAGTTAATTATGAAAGGACTATGAGGGCACAAGAATCTAAAGTCTTTAAGGGCTATAAGAATGGAGATGTTGAAGGCTGCCTCGCTTGGTTTTCCTTTGCCAAGGCTGGACAATTTTTTGAACCTGAACAAAACAAAAATCCATTTTTAAATCCCAAGAAGGATGGTCTTGGAATAGGCTTGACTAAAAGGGGAGAAGCAATGTCAGGTTACGAAAAAACTGAGGGAGAAGACTACTACAAGAGAGACTGCATGGGTCTTGCTTCTGGTCCATGCGTGGCAGGTCTAGAACACTTTGATTATTATATAAACTATGATGGAACTTTCAGCTATTTTAGACTTCCACTTCACTACCACGACACTCCAGAGAGAATGATAAAGCAAATAAAGGAAGAAATTTCAAAGGCAAAGAAGATTAGATTTATCAAGGCCAACAAGAAGGACATGGAAAATCTATTAAAGACTCTTGACGCAGATTACGATCAAGCTTACAAAAATATTTTGGACTAGCTCAGGCTAGTCTTTTTTTATTTGATTTTTTATGAAAAAGTAAAAACAAAAAAGAGGAACCCTGTGAGTCCCTCATTTCTATTATTTAAATTAAGAAATTATCTAAATACTAGATAAAGTATTGGCATTGAAATTACTATACTTAAAATAACTCTTTCGATCCAGATGATAATGTAATCTGAGAATTTTAGAGGTATTTCTGTTCCCATCATAACTGGGATTGATGCTGAGAAGAATAGGATTTCTGACACAGAAACTATAGCAACTAGCATTTTTGTTATTAGACCAAGGCCAGCTTCTGCTACAAGTGGTGCTGGAAGAAGCATTTCTGCAATGCTCATTCCAAGAGCTTGTGCAACCATAAGTGGCTCTTCCACCTTAGTGATTAGTGTAAATGGATAGAAGATGTAGCCGATGATGTCAAAGATTGGAGTGTACTCTGCAAGCAAAAGTCCAATCATACCCACGCCAAGAAGAGATGGGGCAATGTTAAGTGCCATTTTAAAACCATCGATAAAGTTATCCTTTATTACTTTTCCTAGGGAGTCAGCGTTTTTGTAAGCTGTCATACCTGCATCAAGTGCATCAGCGAAAGTAACTTTTTTCTTTTCTTCTGGTACATATTCCTTGCCTGAATAATATTCTTGTGGCTTCTTGTTAAGTGGGAAGATTCTTGCTGTGATTGCTGTTACTAAGAAAGTAACAATAAGTGTAATCCAGAAGTAAGCTAGCCAGTAATCCATTAGGTCAAGAGTTTTTGCTACGATAATCATAAAAGTTGCAGAAACTGTTGAGAATCCTGTTGCTATAATTGCAGCTTCCTTCTTTGTGTAAGTGTCTTCCATGTAAACTCTGTTTGTGATTAAAAGTGCTAATGAATAAGAACCAACGAAGGATGCAACGGCATCTACTGCTGATCTACCAGGTGTTTTAAATACTGGTCTCATTACAGGTTCCATGAAAACTCCAATGAATTCCATAAGTCCAAAGCCTGTCAAGAAAGCAAGGAAGACTGAACCAATTGGCACAATTGTTGTTACAGATACCATGATTCCATTCCAAATAAGTGGAAGCATATCCTTGTCAAATATTCTTGCTGGTCCCTTATTTGTTAAATACATAAACACAAAGACAAGGGCAACTAATTTTAGTGCAAAGAAAACCATGTGAAGTTTACTTTTTTCCCATGACTTTGTCTTAATTGCATAAACTATACCAGCTATTACCATGAAAACTCCAAAGATTAAATTATAATTTGGTGCCTTCTTAACAAAAGATGTTAAGTGGTCAATAGGGATGGTGTTAGCTTCTCCAATTTTAATTGGCACGAAGAACATGAAAATTCCAAATAGTGCATATAAAACGAACATCAAGATGTCCTTCGAATTAAATTTTTTAGTTTCCATTATTATTCCTCCTTTAAAATAATAAAAGTTTATCAAACAACTATCCTTTTACTTTATTATAGCACAGCAATATTTAAGGTAAAGGTTTTCTGTGTTTTTATGAAACTTTTTATTTGTAACACTTTAGAAGGCTATAAAAAATTTTTTGTTTGACTATTTAAAAAAATCACCTGTTGAATTGAGTTCAATAAAAAAGACCTGGCGAACCAGGTCCAAATTTATTATTTGAAGTCAACTTCTATGACGTTGTTGGAGTTTGCTTCTTCAGTCCTGAAGTAGTCGTAGATGTCTCTTCCAAAGTTTGTAATTTTTATTTCTGCGATTTCTTCTCTTATAATGCCAAGGTCTTCGAGTATGGTTATTAGAGAAAGTTCAAAGCTTTTAAATTCACGGTCATATAATCTCACGGTCTTGTCTTCAGCTAGGTCTTTTATCAATTCTATGACAAAGGCCTTGTACTTTTCATAGTTATTGCCAAAGGAGGACTTCAAGAATTTCTTATTAGTTAAGGCTTCAATCCAAATTGCAAGTTTTGTAATGTCGTCAAAGACCAAGTAGTTGTCTGCTGTGTCTGTTAGATAGATTTCTTCCTTCTCGCCTTTTCCCTCTATTAGGGTTAGGTATTTCTTTATCATAAAGTTGAGATAGAGTTCAATTAGGGGGAAGTGGAAATTTTTATAGGTTTTTACTTCTTTTATAGGTCTGATGCCAAGGGAGTCAACAAACTCTCGTAGCTTGGCAGGGGAAAGGTCGCCAGACTTTAAGACACTTACATAATTCATGTCCAAGAACTCGATAAAGTTGTCAAAATTTTCTATAAACTTGTTAGAGAAAACGGCCTTCTTATTTTTTGCCAAGATATTTAAAATGTTGTCATCGTAATAGAAACCATCTTGGCTATTCTTTAAGAGGTCAAGATAATAAAAAATATTTTCTTGGATATCTCTTAAATCACTTAGCATTGATCTAACAGGTCTTCCAAGTAGGGCAAGTTTTGAGTAGAAAATAATTAGGAAGTCTATAGAGTTTGCTAGCTCTTCTTGATTTAAAAACTCGCCAGACTCAGCTAGGTCCTTGAAGATCCTTTTGTAGTCAAGATCGTAGTCTCCAAAGGATTTGCCTTCTTCTGCAAGAATATTGAAGTAAATCTTCGAGAACAATCTTATAATAAATCCTATTATTATGTCTTCGTTGGAGCCAGGGAATAACTTTTTGTAGTAGTCTAGGTTCTGTGCAACCCTAAGGTCCTCTGGCTCAAAGGAGTCTAGGAGTTCTTCAAACTCATAATAGGCATAGTCGTCTAGGTCTGGCTCTTCCTTTAAGTTTTCGTAAGTCACTTCATAGACTGCAAGGAGATTTAAAAAGTCCCTCTTTATAAAGCCCCTATTTAATTCAAAGGGACCGAACTCTTCCTCTATGTGGTCAAATAAATTTTTCAAATTGCTTTGGAAGGCGAAGAAATATTTATCGTCCATCATTTGTACAACTTGGAGGACCATCTTTCTCTCCTCTTCGCCAAAGACTCTCACAAGCCCCTTAGTGCTCTTGAAAAGTTCAATCCCCTTATCAAGTTCTACTTCTATATATTCATCTAAGATGTAGTCATAGAATAGGTAGTGGTCATCTTTTTTTTCTATATTAAAGAGAGAAACATAGGAGTCCCTCAAGATTTTTTTCATTCTTTCTATAGTAAACTCATCAAGGCCCTGAGATTCTAAAAGACTTCTAAGAACTCTGTCAGAATTTGGATAGAAGTCTTGGAAGTCAAATAAGACAAAGGATGCAAGATCTTCGTCACTCCTACCCATGATGTAGGGGTTTTCCCTCATGGGGGCGAATTCATCTCTTTTTAGGAAGTTCCTAAAGCCGATTGTAGACTCTTTTAAAAGCTTTCTAGCTATTTCAAAAATTTCTTTTTTATCTTTTTTCATTATTTCACCTTTATATTTTCGATTTCTTCCTTAAGTTGGTCCATGTATTTTAAAATGTATTCAATGTGGTAGTTGTAGACCCTGTCCTCCACATCTAAGTCAGAGGAATATTCTTCCTCTAGGTCGTATCTCTTTAGAGCTTCTTGTGAAACTTCAAAACTAAAGTGGTCTGCATTCATATTTTCAACGACTTCAAGCCTAACAGAAATGCTTTCGATTAAAGACATAATTCTCTTCTCACGTGAAATCTTTTTGTATCTGTACTGGAAGGGGGTGTCAGCTTCCTTCTCCAAAAGTTTGAAGAGCTTTGTGGCACTTGCAAGTTCTCTATTAAATTCACTTAGGTCAACTTTTTCTCCAGAAAGAATTTGTTTCAAGACCAAGTTGCTTGACCTGTAGCAGCTTCTCGCTGCAAGAATAAAATCCTCCCAGACATTGGGTGAGGATATAAAATAATTTACCAAGACCCCAACTATGATACCAATAACTGTACCAATGATACGGTTTGTTGCGTAATAAAACTTGTCGGAGTTAGAGCAAAAACTTGCAACAAAAACTATGCAGGATAACTGAGTCATGTCCTTCATCTTCACAACTACTAAGATGTAAATTGTAAGTAGAATTCCAAGGCCTGCTATTAGGGGCTCAAGATATTCCACCACAGAAATTTTTGAGAAGAAGTAGCCCACCATTACTCCAAAGACGCAGGTAAAGAGTCTCTTCTTAAAGTCCTCAAGGGACTCAGACATTGAAGGCTTCATAGTTGACACTGCGGCTATGGATACAAAGATGGCTGAGTCCAAATCTAAGAGGTAGGAAATGTAGAGACCAATGACAACTGCAAGGGCAGTCTTAAGGGTACGCATACCAATCCTATACTTGTAATCAATTTTATTTTTTATCGCCATAAGATCACAACCTTTAAAGATCAAAATAATTTCTACATTTATTTATGCTAATTATATCAAGAATAGCTTTAAAAGTACATTTAGGAAGTTTAGTAAAGTAATTAAATAAAATGATATATTTGTAAATTAATGGGTAAATATTAAACAAAGAAAAAAGGAGAGTGACATTTATGTTATTGAACTTTGTTGGAAAAAACATTGAACTTACAGAATCTTTGAAAGAAATTGCAGAAAAAAAATTCTCCAGGTTAGATAAATATTTTTCTGAAGAAGTGGAAACAAGGCTTGTTTTCTCTACGATAAAAGATGAACAAACTGTTGAAGCTACAATATTTTTACCAAAGACAATTATTAGGGCAGAAGAAACTACAGATGATATGTACTCTTCAATGGACAACGCTGTGGATGCACTTGCTAGACAAATTAGAAAACACAAGACTAGATTAAAGAGAAGATACCAAAACAACGAAACAATTAGGTTTGACGAACTTATGGATAAGGAAGCTCCTAAGGACGAGCCAGAACACAAAATCGTAAAGAGAAAGAACTTCGAACTTAATCCAATGAATGAAGAAGAAGCAATTCTTCAAATGGATCTTCTAAACCACAACTTCTTTGTTTTCTTAGACGGAGATACTGATGGAGTTTCTATTGTGTATAAGAGAAAAGATGGAAACTACGGTAAGATAGAAGTTTAAAATTAATTTTAATATATAAAATTTTAGGACGCTTAGGCGTCCTTTTTTCTTTGAGTTAAAAAATTTTCTTATTAAAAAAAAGCTGGCAGGAGCCAGCTTCATCTTATTCTAAGTTTGTAGTTTCTATCCTAGTTTTATTTTTCTTACCAGTCTTAACAACGAAGATCGCGTAGGCAAGGGCTATGATGCCAGCTGCTGGATAGGCAACCACAAATGGCAAGCCAAGTCCAAGTTTTTTAACATTTATAATAAATGAGAAAACTATAAATGTGTAGAAAACTCCTGGTATCAAAGTTATTAAATAATTTTTGCCAGTGTTGATTAGATAAATTGTTGCAACTGCTAGGGCAAAGATCGCTACGAATTGGTTTGTGAATCCAAAGTATCTCCAAAGCATGTTAAAACCATTTGGGTTTGACTTTGCAAAGAAGAGGATTGCTGCTGCAGGTATAAATAAAACTGCTGCAAGGCTTGCTCTTTTTGCTCCAGACCTTTGGTCTATGTTTAATTCTTCAGAGATGATAAGTCTTAGTGACCTAAAGGCAGTGTCACCAGAAGTGATAGGAAGTGCAATTACACCAAGCACTGCAAGTAGTCCTCCAATATCTCCCATAAAGTACTTTGAAATTTCTCCAACCATTAAAGTTCCAGCTGTGTCAAGTGGAGCCCTTCCTGTTGAGAAGATTACCATGGCACCAGCTGCCCAAACCATAGCTATGAAACCTTCAGCGATCATAGTTGAGTAGAAAGTCACCTTAGCTTCTGCTTCTGACTTAACAGTTCTTGACACAAGAGTAACTTGTGAACCGTGGAAGCCTGATAGGATACCACAGGCAACTGTTATAAAGAAGGATGGGATAAACTTTTGACCAAGTGGGTGCTCAGCAAGTAGACCTGCATTGGCAAAGGCTAGGTCCCCAGAACCCTTTACAAAAATTCCAATAAATACTCCAATTGCAGAGATAATTAAGAAGGCACCAAAGAGTGGATAAATTCTTCCAATTAACTTGTCAATAGGAAGTACAGTTGAAAGGATGTAGTAGGTAAAGATAACTGCGTAGATAATCCAAATTACATTGGAATCTACTCCAACCTTTAGGACGTCGTTGGCAATTAAATCTCCTGGAGTGTAAACAAAAACTACACCAGTTAAGAGAAGTAGGATTGCGATGACGATGTTATAAAACTTACGAACTCCGTCGCCAATATATTTACCAACAAGCTTTGGAACTTGGGATCCACCATTTCTCATTGAGATGAAACCAGTCATGTAATCGTGGACTGCTCCTGCGAAGACACAACCTAATGGGATTGCCAAGAAGGCAATAGGTCCAAATAAAATACCTTGAATAGGTCCAAGGATAGGTCCAGTTCCTGCAATGTTAAGTAGGTTGATAAGCCAGTTTTTCTTTTCGCTCATAACTACATAGTCTACTCCGTCAGCTTTTTTTACTGCTGGAGTTGGTCTATCGTCGGGTTGAAGTTGTTTCTCTACATATTTTGAATAGAAAAATCCTCCAACAAATAAAATAATAATTCCAATAATAAATAGTAACATAAATTCCTCCCCTTACTTTTATTATTTCCAATAAGATTATAGGGGAAGAGCCTCTCAATTACAAGAAATTGCGGTTTGGGAGTGGCTTTGTGAGGACTTTTTTAAAAAGTTTTTGTGAAAAATTTTTACGAATTTTACAAAAGTTTATTTAAATTAGACCTAAAGATAAATATTCGAAAGTTAAAGTCTACAAAATTTATAAAAATGATGAAAAATGAAAATAAAAATTAATTTCGTTAAGCTAAAGAATTTAAAAGTTATAGATAGCTTGATGAAGTTTCCTTGTAATAATTTGCGACTTTGAAGTTTTGAATTTGTTAGTAAGATATTGATTAAAGGATAATTCTTACAAGTTAATGAAGTTTTATGAGCTTATAAAAATCTATGAGCTTATAAAGTTCTACGAATTTCTAAAGTCCTATTAGTTTGTAAGTTTCTACAAGCTTATAAACTTTAATAAAGCCCTAAAAGTTTATTAAGTTTTATTAGATTAGAGATTTCAAATAAAAAAGACTGCAGATTTTCCTGCAGCCTTTATCATCTTTCAATTGAATTTATTTCGTTCTCCACATACAATTTTTTAAAACTTCCAAGACCTATTGCAGAAATAATTATTTCTGTATCTTCACGTCCCTTGAAGAAGAGATCAAGAGTTGGATTGTAAAAAATAGAAATGCCAGAGACCCTTACTTCCTTGTACCTGCCTGTGTCTTCACTATCCTTTGTAGAAATATCCAAATCAAAGACAGCAAGGGAGCAACAAGATGCCTTTACATCAACATCGGGATTGACAAAAATTTTTTCTATATTTTTCTTTTTTAAAAAATCAAGAGCCTTGTCTCTAAATATAAAATTCATAAAATCTCCTAAGGTAAGTCAAACTTTCCAGACCAATCTAATAAGCTTATCTCATTATACTTAATCTTATTCCAATTATAGGTCCAAGACTAAGTAAGGACAAGTTAAAAATATTTTGAACAGGAAAGGTCGCTTAAGTTAAAAAAACAAAAAAATCAAAAAAAAAGAAGGTATAAACCTTCAAATAAAAAAATGGTCGGGGTGAGAGGAAGTAACACCAAAGTTTATATAATGGCTTACTTCCAACACTTACAATTATTATTTTTTCAAAAGTTGGTAACGAGTTGGCAACAAAATTAATTATACATTGCATCTAAAACAGCTGCAGCTTTTTCTTTTTCTTCATCCATAACATGAACATAAATATTCAATGTAGTTCTATAGTCAAAATGTCCCATTAGTTTTTGCACAGTTTTTATATCTACATCAGCTTCAAAAAGTCTAGTAGCGTAAGAGTGACGGATTGAGTGTAAGGGTCTAGGTTCAATCCCTATTTTTCTACAAATTGCTTGTATCCTTCTATTTGCACGCTTTTCTTCTATTGGTTTTAAGTATTCATCAGAGAATATAAAAGCATCATCAGTAAAGGGGGTTCCAAGTCTTAGATGTTTTTCATAAGAATCAATTTTCATTTTTTGAAGAAGATTATCAGCCATTTTTGGCAATACAATAGTTCTAAAAGAACTTTCAGTTTTTAGATCCTGAGTAGAATTTTTATTTATAGTTCTTGATCCATCTTTTTCAAAGTTATAAGATCTAACTAATTGCTGAGCTATAGTTAGAGTTCCATCAGAATAATTTTTCCAGCGAAGCCCACGGATTTCATTTCTTCTAAGGCCAGTGAAGAAATCAATATAAAGCATTTGCTCAACAGGATCTTCAAGATCTAAATTATTTATTATAAGTTTTTGTTCATCAGCAGAAAATATTCTATATTTACCAGTATTTTCTACTTTTTCCTTTTTAGGAACTTTTACATAATCAGCAGGGTTGTTAGGAAAAATACCAAGAACAATGGTATAGTCTAAGAAGTTTTTAATTAATATTAAAGTATTTTTAACAGTATTAATTGATGTATTTTCACCATCAGCTAATAGATTTATAAAATTTTGAAGATTAAGAATAGTAATATCTTTAACCTTTATTTTAGAAAAAGGATAGGGCATAATGTGCCATTTTAAAATGCTTTCATACCTAACTACAGTAGTGCTTTTTATTTCCTTAGTCTTGATATTATAGAGCCAGTAGGACATAAATTCATCAAGGCAGCGGTCGCCAGAAGTAGTGAAGCCAGCAATATTAGTTTGAGCTAAGGCCTTTTGCATTTTTTCAATTACATCATATTTTTTGTAGCTAGAGAATGATTTTCTAACTAACTTACCTTCCAAGTCTTGACCTAAAGTAACACGACCGGTCCAATATTTTTTGCCATTACGCATGGAATAAGTAAGACTACCTAAGCCATTTGAATTTTTTTCTTTCATAATTTACTCCTTAAAAAATAAGGACTATGATATAATATAAATGTTAGGGGTTATATCATAATCCTACACTATCCTTGGTATGTTTAGCGGCAGCCAAGGATTTTTTTTAATCATAATTCACTAACTTTATAATTTGCTACCTTTACAGTAACAGGGTCAGCCTTTTCATCATTATCCGGATATTGTTTCAAAACTACTTGGTGATCACCAGGTTTTAAAAAGTCTTCAGATAAATCTAATGAAGCTTGACTATCAGAAAGTTGTTCTTTAGTTGCTAATTTACCATCAATGTAAATATAAGATACTAGAGAACCATCAATACCTTCAGTTTCAATTCCAATTTGTAATAGGGAAGTATCTTTTTCTACCATAACCTCAATGGATTCTTTATCCTTAGTGGATCCACTTTCATTTACCAAGTAAAAATTACCAGATCCCATTTCAGTAACAACTTCAGGTTCAGTTTTAGGTTCAGATTCAGTTTTAGATTCAGCTGGTTTATTATTTCCACATGCAACTAGAAACATAGCAGCTAATAATACTACTAATAATTTTTTCATCATCATTTTCACCACCTTTCATAATCAATCTTTATTTGCATCTATTAGAATAAACACCGACCATTTGGCCAAGTATCACTATATTTTTATCATCATCTTTTGAATATATAAGTGGTTCATAGTTTTTATTGCAAGGTTGTAAGATGAGCACATCATTAGATTTATTTACCCTTTTTAAAGTAGCTTCTTCATCAATCAAAACAGCAGCTATAGTGCCGTTATCTACATCCCTTTGTTTTCTAAAAAACACGAAGTCGCCTTCAAAAATATTAGCTTCTATCATGCTATCACCCTTTGCTTTTAGTACAAAGTCAGCTTCAGGAAGGTTGGTATCTATCATAAAATACCCATCATAATTTTGATCAGCAAAAATAGGCTTGCCACAGGAAATAGTTCCAAGGATAGGGATTCTTTTCATCTTTATGGGTGTAATAATACCAGGAATATTTTCAAGAATTGGTTCATTATTTTCATCTTCCCAGCCCATAATAAAAGCAGGAGATACACCGAGTGCTTCAGATATTCTTTCTATTCTATCTGAAGGAATGTTAGTTATTTTGCCACTTTCATATCTTTGCATAGTTGCTCTACTAACATCAGCCTTTTTCCCTAGTTCTTCTAATGTTAAATTGTTTTCAAGTCTTTTTCTTTTTATTCTATTCCCTATATTCATTACTTAACCCCCTTATATATGCATATAATATCAAAAAATTACTCTTAAAGCAACAAATATTTATTAAAAAGCAAAATAAATTGCTTGACAAGTAACAAAAACAAAGGTATTATAAAGTTACACAATGAGTAACAAATAATTTTAGGAGGTGGTTTTTTTGAATATTAATAAACTAAAAGGATTATTTGTAGAAAAAGGATATACACAACAAGATATAGCTAGAGAACTAGGTATAACACCAAATACACTAAGAAGAAGGATGAAAGACGAAATCTTTAATACAGATGAGATCAATAAATTAATTGAAATCTTAGATATTAAAGAGCCAATGGAAATTTTTTTTGCAAATAAAGTTACGCATTGAGTAACAAAATAACAATAAGGGCAGGTGATTAAAATGGAAGCTACATTAATGACTGCTAAGGAACTCGCCAAGGAAATACCTATAGGCGAGCACAAAATTAGAAGTATGGCGAAAAAATATCCAGATTTCCCACAAATAAGAAATGGGAATAGGAGGTTTTTTATAAAAGAAGAAGTCGAGGATTGGTTGAGAATTTATTCAAGGCAAGGAATAAGACTTTAGAGGGAGGTGAAACATGGGAAGGATAAGACTCAATAAGTATAATATCAAGCTAACAATAAGAAGGCTTATAGGGATAGCCATTTTATTTATTCTAAGCTACTGGGCTTTCAGCTTTGCAGTTAAATTAATATTTTACATTTTATATGCAGGAACCGGATTGATAGATAAGTTTTTTAGATTTTTAGTTAGTTGATTAGGAGCAAGTAATGAAAAAGGCAATAAAAAAAGCCCTCACACCGACCAAAGCAAGAGGACTAAAAACTTATAAAGATTTGCCTTTATTATAACACAGATAATGGAGGAAGTATGAAAAATTATTTTAAAGAAATAAGGAACATAGAAAACGAGAGAGAAGAACTTATAAGAGAATACAAAGAAGCAGAATATCTATTTTATACAAGCGATAGTATTCACATGAAAAATGAAATGAGATTAAACATGTTAGACATCCAGTCAAAATTAGATGATTTGAAATTTGAAGAAGAACAAGCGAATGAGTGCCTAATGGATATGGTCAATCAGGGGATAATGATATGAAAGTATTTTTAAAAGAATTAGAATTAAAAAATTTCAAGGGCATAGATCACTTAAATATCAAATTTAAGGAAAACACAATAATACTTGGGGCAAATGCCACAGGAAAAACTACAGTATTTGATGCTTTTATATGGCTTCTATTTGGAAAAGACAGCACCAATAAAAAGGACTTCAGCATTAAGGGAATTGAAGCAGATGGAGAAGTGCCAAACTGTGACCATATAGTTGCAGGAGTTATAGAAGTTGATGGCCAAGAAGTTTTACTTAAAAAAACATTTAAAGAAAAGTGGACAACAAAAAGGGGCAGCCAAGAAAAAGTATATTCAGGCAACACTACAGAATATGAAATTAATGGCATACCCAAGAAAGAAAAGGACTATCAAGAGTTCATTAATAATATTGCAGATGAAAATATTTTTAAGCTACTAACAAATCCCAAGCACTTCAACGAGGTTTTAAGTAAGGATGAAAGAAGAGAGATCTTATTAAAGCTTTGCGAAGGTGAGATTAAGGAAGAGGACATTATAAAAGAAAATCCGGACCTTAAAGCACTTGATCTAAAAAATTATAGCTTAGACGATTTAGAAGCTATGAATAAGTCGACAGCTAAAAAATTAAAAAAAGAAATTGAGGAACTTCCTGCAAGATTAGATGAACTAAAGAACTCAAAGAAAGAATTTGATTTTGATGTATTAAATTTCAGAAGAGGAGCTATAACAGGCGGCATAAAGCAATTGCAGGAGCAAAAAATTATAGATGACAACAGCAAAGATAAAAAAGAAGCTTATGCAAAGATAGCAGAATTACAGAAGAAAAAAATTGCATTAAAAGAAGATGACTTCAACAAAAATAAAAAGATAAAAGAACTTAATAGCAAGGCACAAAAAGATAGGGCAGATGAGGTTTTAAACTTTGATATTAATTGCAATAAGCTAAAGGCTGCAGATGCACAAAATTCAGCCTTACTTAAAAATGTAAGTATAAGAATTGATAAATTAAGGATTGAATATTCTGAAGTAGCAGGCAACAAAGAAATGAATTGCCCTACATGTAATCAGCCATTGCCAGAAGATTTATTCAAAAAGACTAAATCAGAAAAGCTTGAAGAAATCATAAGAAATGGCAATGAACTTAAAGAAGAATTACAGAAGCTACAGGCAGAAAGTGAAAGCATAAAAAATAAATTATTAGGGGCCAAGGATGAAAAGGAAAAACTTTTAACATCAGAAATTGAATTAATCCCAGAAATAAAAGAAAATCCGGAAATTGAAGAGATAGAAAGAGAAATCAGGAAGTTAGAAAAGAAGCTTGAAAATAATAAAACAGTAGACTTTGGAGATATTGACAAAAAGCTAAATGACCTAAATAAGGAACTAGAAGAAATTGATGGCCAGATAGCCTATGAAAAAATCAATAAAGAAATTGACGAAAAGATAAAGACTTACAAGGGCAAAGAAAAAGAAATAGCCAAGAGCTTAGAAAAAACAGAAAAAACACTTTATTTAATAAGCCTGTATTCCAAAGCAAGAAGCAAGCTAATTGCAGATGAAGTAAATAAGAAGTTTAAGAATGTAAACTTTAAATTATTTGACACTCAAGTAAATGGAGCAGTAGTTGAAACATGTGAAACAACAGTGAATGGAGTTCCTTATCCAGATGTAAATAATGCAGGAAAAATTAATGCAGGCTTGGAGATAATAAAGATTTTATCTGAACAATATGACTTCCAGGCACCAATATTTATAGATAATGCCGAAGCAGTAAATAATGTTATTGAGATGCCGGGGCAAACTATAAAGCTAGTAGTTTCAGAAGATAAGAAGCTGGTGATTAAATGAAGGCATTAAAAGCGATTTGGTTCACACCTTGGACTAATCCACTTCCAATTATAGGAATAGTAAAAGGTATAGACGACTTAGGAAATATAAAGTATTACCTTGGATCAGCTAAGGGGGCTAACGAGGAAGAAGATATGAATTACATTTTAAAATGGGGAGATCCTATACATCCAAAAATGGTGAGGGAGTTTTTCAATGAAGAAAAAGAAGAAAACACCAACATATAACTTAACATGGGAGCAAATTGAAAATATAAAGTTAAAAGCTACAAGCGAAGCTATGGATTTTGCCTTTAGGCAGATGATGCTCCTGCCTTTAATGGTCCTAAGAGATCACTATGGATTTGGGGCCAAAAGGCTTGAAGATTATATAGACCATGTGGCAGATATGCTTGATAGCTACAACAAAGGTTATTTGAATTTAGATGATATAGAGCAAACCTTGGAAGAAGAAACAGGCATAAAGGTTATTAATGGAGATTTTAAAAGAAAATGAAATATCAAAATGTAAGAGAATTAATAAAAAATATAAGCACTTCTAATAATCAAATAATAATAGAAAAATTAGCTTATTTGGATTTAGAAAAGGATGATCCAGATTGTAGTTTTTTAGAGATTACAGTCTTCCTAAAAAGATTTCCGAAGATTGAGCTTTGCTCTTTGGTAATTGATGAGAACAAGGTTCATTTAACTAGGAACGATAATAATTATTTTGAAGAAGATATTAGGACTATAAGAGATAAAACCTATGAATATTTTAAAGAATTTGTAAAGGAGAATTTATAATGACAAATCAAATTGCAAGAAAACCAGTAAACGAAATTAAGAATGTTTTAAGCGTACCAAGTGTAAGAAATCTATTTGATAATGCATTAGCCGACAATGCTGGGGCTTTTGTATCAAGCTTAATAGATTTATATGGCGGAGATAGTTATTTGCAAAACTGCGAGCCTAAGGATGTAGTAATGGAAGCTTTAAAAGCGGCAACATTAAAACTCCCAATAAATAAAAGCCTAGGCTTTGGATATGTAGTTCCTTTCAAGAATAAGGATGGGAAATTAGTTCCAACTTTTATTATTGGATATAAGGGTCTTATTCAGCTTGCTATGAGGACTGGACAATATAAAGCAATCAACTCAGGCATCATTTACGAAGGAATGGAGATCAAAGAGGATGTACTAAGGGGCACATTAGAAATTAAGGGATCTAAACAAAGTGACAAGATAAAAGGCTATTTTGCATACTTCCAATTAATTAATGGATTTGAAAAAGCTTTATATATGGGTGTAGATGAAGCTGCAGATTGGGGCAAGAAATATAGCAAGTCTTTTGCTAAAGGACCCTGGACAACAGAATTTGATGCACAGGCACAAAAAACTTGTTTGAGAAGATTATTGAGTAAATACGGAGTCCTTTCTACAGAAATGCAAAAGCTAGAAAAGACTGAAGAGGATGTAGACATTGCAGTTGGAACTATTGAAAACAACGCAGTAGAAGAGTTAGATATGCCAAGCCCTCAAGCAGATTATATTGTAGACGAAGAGACTGGCGAAATACTTGATGATGAAGAAATAACAGCACCATTTTAAGAAGGAGTAAAGAATGAAATTAACAAAAGAAAAATTATTAGAATTAGGTTTTAAAAGAGAAACCATACCAGAGTTAGGAAATAAGGTAGGTCTAGTTTTGTATTTAAATCAAGGCAAAGACAGGTTTTTACACAGATTAAGATGGCATGAACTAGACGAGCCAGAAAAATTGTTGATAGATTGTTGTTATTTACGAGGTTGGAAGACTGTAGACGAAGAAGATTTTTTGATGAATACAAATGGCTTATCATCTAGTGCGGTTGAACATTATAAAGAGATTTTAGAAAAATTAAGAGAGGTATCGGAATGAGCGGAAAAGACATTCGTGAAATAGACGAGAAATTATCTGAAGAATACCTTAAAGGATTTTTTGATGGAAAAGAATTTGAAAAATCTAAACAAATAAAACAGAGAGCATTTTTTGCAAGTGTTTGTATATTAGCAGATAGGTCAAAGGAAGTTGAAACACTAGCAGGCGATAAGTTTAAGCAAGTTGTTTTAAACCTACCTAAAGAAGTTTTAGAAGAATTAAAAGAATGGAGTAAAGAAAAATGAAAGTAAAAGATCTAATTATGAAATTAATTTATTGTGATCCAGAAGCAGAGGTTAGCTGTGTAACCTACAAAAATGCAAATGAAGATGCTGACGAATTTGCTTTAAATATAAGGACTTTAGAAGATTATGAAGATAATGTTGATTTAGTCCTTGATAATTTGGACATTGGCAGAGTTAACGAGGACCAAGTCTTCGAGATACTAAGAAATAAAGTCCTTGAATGGGCAAAGGATAAAGACTTACTCCACGCAAATATTGCAGAAAAGCAGTTTTTAAAATTTATTGAAGAAGTTTTTGAATTTAGAGATGAATGGCTTTTATACGTTCATGAATACAACAAACGTAGCTATGGAGAAGCTGACAATGACCCAGAAGTTGTTGAACTCAGGGGAAACATGAAACTTGAAATGGGAGATATATTTGTAACGCTAATTATCCTATGTGACCAATTAGTTTTAGATCCCGTTGACTGCCTAGATAGGGCATACGAAAAAATCAAAGATAGAAAAGGCAAGACAATTAGAGGAGTTTTCATAAAAGAAGAAGATTTAAAAAATGAATATTGAAGTAATAGCAAGCGGAAGCAAAGGCAACTGCTACAAAATTAATAATGAGGATACTGCACTTTTATTAGAGTGCGGTGTCCCATACATCAAGATTCAAGAGAAGTTAAATTTTAGATTATCAGATATAGATGCTTGCTTTATAAGTCATGAGCATAAAGATCACTCAAGAGATTATAAAAAGCTATTAGACTTTGGAACAAGAATTTATATGACACAGGGCACAAAAGATGTATTAGATCCCGAAGATTATAGGATTGATGTTTTACAAAAAGAAGATGAAGAACATTATAGCTATGTAAAAGTTGGAAGCTTTTTAATTAAGCCATTTGGGACTATCCATGATGCAAGAGAGCCAGTGGGATTTTTAATAACTGATATGAATACTGGCGAGAGCTTAACCTTTATAACAGATACTAAATATTGCAAATACAGATTTAGCGTTAATTATATGCTTTTGGAAGTAAATTATACAGCTAGACAAATCAATAATAATTTGTCTCTTAATCCCAAGCTAAGGAAGAGGATAAAAGAAACACACATGAGCCTTGAAACAGCTATTGATTTTATTTTAAAGAGCGATTTAAAAAGGCTAAAAATGATTTATTTAATTCATCTTTCAGAAAACAATTCTGAAGAAAACTACATCAAGGAATCAATACAAAAACTAACAGGTGTGCCGGTATATGTATGTTAGGCAGGTGATGGCATGTCCAAAAAAGGCTGGGTCAGCGTATATAGAAAAATTGAAGATGATTGGATTTGGGATGACAAACCTTTTGCAAGAGGACAAGCCTGGATTGATTTGTTATTGATGGCCAATCATGAAAATAAAAAAATATTTTTTAATGGTGAGCCTGTAGAAGTTAAACGAGGGCAGCGTATAACTTCTATTAAGCAGCTTTGCCAAAGGTGGGGGTGGTCAAATAATAAGGTGAAAAAATTTTTAAAAACACTAGAACAAGACAACAAAATAATACTAGAAATTGCACCACGAAAAGCGACTACTATAACCATTGTAAATTACAGCTTTTACCAAGATGATGCATCAGGAAAAGCACCACAGATGCATCAGGGAAGCATCACGGAAGCACCACAGATGCATATAAACAATAATGATAATAATGACAATAATGATAATAACAACTACTATGTCAGAAATTCAGAAGATAAATTATATTTAAAGACCTTTGCAGAATGTGGTGGTAATTGTAGTAAATATAATTTTTATAAATTAAGAGACTTAGAAAAGGAATATGGAGAAGAACAACTAATAAAGGCAATAGAGACATCAGCAGATAACAACAAGGTAACTACAGCTTATATAAAAGGAATATTAAATAATTGGAATAAGAAGGAGGTAGTAGATGGATACGAAGACCTCAACATCATTAAGCTCTGAAAGAAAAGAAATTGTATTTACATTTGGTGGGAGAACATTCAAAGTAAATGCAATGAGCGAAGCGGAACAAGCAGAATATGAAAGAGTAAAGGCAAAAGAAAAAGCCGAAGAAAAGAAACGCAGCTTAGAAAGATTGAAAGTAAATTCTTTGATAGATGAAAGGTTTAAGACATGTAACTTTGATAACTTTATAATCACTAATGAGAATAAAAAACTATTTAAGTTTGCCAGGTACTATGTAGATAATTTTCAGGAAATGAAAGCTAATAATTGTGGGTTGCTATTCTTTGGAAGACCAGGAAGCGGCAAATCATATTTAAGCTTTTGTATAGCTAACGCACTCCTAGAAAAATATATTTCAGTAATTGCAATAACGAGCAATGGACTTCTACAGAAAATAAGAGAGCTATCCACATTTGGAAGCACCGAACTTAATAACTTATATAGAAATTTAAACCAGGTATCACTTTTAATACTAGATGACTTAGGAGCGGAAGCATCCACAGAATACAATAAAGCTAAGCTATATGAGGTTATAGATGCAAGATATAGGGCAAAGAAACCAATTATAATTACAACTAATTTGAATCCTAACAGCTTCAAGAAGAAGATCACTTCCGAAGATGGAGTAGCAAGAACCTTTGATAGGATAGCCGAGATGTGTGAGATGGTGGAAATGGATTATCAATCTTTCAGGCAGAAGAAGAAAGAAATTAAATCAAAGACTTTTGAGAGAATACTGGAGGATTTAAGACATGGGAATTAAAAGCGGATATGATTTAACAGGCAAGCCAATCCCGGAGAAAACTATTCAGGATCAGATAAGGGCTGCACTAAGTTATTATTGCCATGTATATAGGGCTAATGTAGGAGTATTTAAGCAAGGTAACAGATTTATTTCTACAGGACTTCCTAAAGGATTTCCAGATTTATTTGGATTCAGGCATAAAGATGGCAAGATGTTTTTCATTGAAGTCAAGAATGTAAAAGGGCGACTAAGCAAAGAACAAATTGAGTTTGGAAAAGAGTTAGAAAGATACAACATACTTTATGGAGTAGCAAGAAGTGTAGAGGATGCATTTAAAATAATAGGAATTGAGGTGTAAAGAGATGGAAGATTTAAAAAACAATTACTTAGAACTACACACAAGTATAAAAGAATACTGCGATAAAAAGGATTTAGAATTTGATTGGAAGAATTCAAGCTTCCCTATAATTGCTAGAATTTATTACAAGCAAGATGAAGATGACCAAGTAACAATGAGTGATGATTTTACTGATAATAAACCACTTGGTAAAGTTCAATTTATCTTTGGCCAGGATCTAATTATAAAGATAGATGATGACTTTGAAATTGCAGAAGAAGTTTTAAATAAGCTGAAGAATAATATCAAGAAGTTACATTATTTGTTTCTTCAGGTTTATTTTGAATCTAAAGAAGGCGGTCCTTATGAATTGGGAAAAAGAAGTCATTAGTAGGTTAAAGAATTACAACTACAGGAAAGAAGCAATTACTAATTTAAAATCAAGGATTGGATATATTGAATCTAACCTAACAAGCGTAAAGACAGTTTCTATTGACAAGGATCCAATTAAGGGCGGAGGAAGTAAACAAGAAGATATATTAATTAATAATATAGTCGAGAAGGATTTATTATTAAGGAATCTAAGATATTGCCAAAGGGAAGTTGAAGAACTTGATAAAGCCTTTGAGATATTAACCAACACAGAATATGAGGTAATACAGAAACTATACTTAGTAAGCTACAGGATTAACCTAAAGGATATATGCAATGAGATGGGGTATAGTAAATCAAACATTTATAATATCAGCCATGCAGCTACTAAGAAGCTGGCATTATATCTTTATGGTAAGCTAATGACAGAATAAAAGAGTGGAAAAAGACTGGACTATTTTTGACAAAATCTATGGTATAGTATTAGCAGAGATACTAAAGAGAAATTCACTTTTACTCCTTTTAATAATTTATATAACTTACTACAAGAGGCTCCTAATTAGGGAGTCTTTTGTATTGGGGGAATACATGAATAACTACAATAGAAAGACATGGGAATTAAAAGCAAAGGTAATTAAAAAGCGTGATGGATTCATGTGCCAAGAATGCCGAAGGTATGGCAAGAATAAAGATGCAGAATGTGTTCATCACATTTACCCAGCGGATGAGTATCCGGAATTATTTTATAATAACAATAACTTAATAAGTCTTTGTAATGCTTGCCATAATAAAATGCATGATAGATGCACACAGGAGATAACATCTATAGGTAAGAGATGGCAAGAAAAAATAAAATATAAAATTTTTAAAAAATAAAAAATTTAAAATTAAAAAAATTGAAGGAAGCCCCCCTCTAAAATTAAAAGAATTAAAGCTTTTGGGAGAACGGGGGGTGGGAACCTTATCCAACTCTATGAAGTTTTTTGAAAGGGGGGATAGAAAATGAAGAAGATAAGAAGAGATCAAGTAATAAAAAATATTGATGAAATAATTCCATACATAAATAATCCAAGAGACAACGAACCTGCAGTAGATGCAGTTGCAAGTTCAATAAAAAACTTTGGATTCAATCAGCCAATAGTAATTGATTCTAAGAATGAAATAATAGCAGGTCATACGAGGTATAAAGCAGCTAAGAAGTTAGATTTAAAAGAAGTTCCCTGCGTAATCATAGATGACTTAACGGATGAAGAAGTAAGAGCTTATAGATTAGCCGACAATAAGGTTGCAGAAAAAGCTACTTGGAACAAAGAACTATTAGCAGAAGAACTTTCAGGGCTAGGGAACCTGGACATGACATTATTTGGATTTGATGAGTCTGATTTTAAAGATGATTTTCATGAAGATGACTTTAATATTGAAGAAGAGCTAGGGAAAATTGATGAGCCAACAAGCAAATTAGGAGATATTTTTGAGCTAGGTGACCATATTTTAATGTGTGGAGATAGCACCAAGCTAGAAGATATTAATAGGATAGCAAGGCCAGGAGAAATTGACCTAGTCATTACAGATCCACCTTATAATGTAGAGTATGAGGGCAAAAAGAAAAAAAGAGAGAAAATTAAGAACGACAGCATGGAAGAAGACGAGTTTTCAAAGTTCTTAAAAGAAATCTTTTCTAATATCAAAGAATTATTGAAACCAGGCGGAGCATTTTATGTTTGGCATGCAGATAGAAGTAGATATATTTTTTCTAAAGCTTTAAGGGATGCTGGACTTGAAGAAAGGCAAAACCTAATTTGGATAAAAAACAACATAACTTTTGGAAGGTCAGATTATCAGTGGAAGCATGAACCTTGCTTATACGGATGGAAGGAAGGGGCAGCACATTATTTTATAGCAGATTTTACAAACACTTCAGTTTATGATGATGTGCCTAATTTAGCGAGGATGAATAAGAATGAGCTAAAAGAGTATGCCAAAAAATTGTTAGAAATCATTGAAGATGGAACAACAATAATGAGAGAGGATAAACCTTTAACGAGCCCTTTACATCCAACAATGAAGCCAATTACTTTAATAGCAAAACAAATAAAAAATTCAAGCAAAAAGGGAGAACTTGTCCTAGATCTATTTGGTGGAAGTGGAACAACACTTATTGCAGCGGAACAAACCGGAAGAAAATCAAGAATTATTGAATTGGATCCAATTTATGTGGATGTAATAATTGCCAGATGGGAAAAATTCACAGGTCAAAAAGCTAGAAAGATAAATTAGGATTATAAGAGGAGGTGATGAAGTGGAAAAAAAGAAGGATGAAAAAGCTTATAAGAGAGACATAAACCGAATGATGAAACAAGTAGGAACTTATAACAAGAGTTTTGAAATAACTATAAATACATTTGCCAAATTATTATACGATTATCAAGAAACCTTAGCTATGTTTGAGAAAACAGGTGGGAATGTAGTAATTTCACATACTAATAAAAATGGTTCAACAAATATAGTTAAAAATCCACTTTATCAATCCATAGAAAAGATGAGAGCTGACATAATAACTTATGCAAGAGAACTAGGCTTAACACCAGCGGGTCTAAAAAAATTAAATCAAGAATTGCAGGAAGAAAAAGAATCGCCACTAGATAGCATATTAGAAAAATTACAATGACAGAAAATCAAAAAATAGTAAATGACTATGTAGAAAGTATTTTGAGTGGCGAAAAAATCGCCTGCAAGGAATTAAAGCAGACCTGCCAAAGATACAAAGATGACTTACAGAATCCTAATTATCAATTAAAAGTCAAAGATCCCGAATTTATTATAAAAGTAATTGAAAATATATTTAAGCATGTAGAAGGTGAAAGACTAGACGGAACACCACTTTACGGTGAGCCTTTTCTATTGGAGCCATGGCAAAAGTTTATAATCTATAATTTGGTTGGATTTTACCACAAAGACACCAAGCTCAGAAAATACAAGGAAGCATTTATAATGATTCCCAGAAAAAATGGTAAAACTAGATTTGCCGGAGCTTTGGCATTTGCTTTAGCACTACTTGAAAGAAAATCAGCAGCTAGGGTTTTTATGGTGGGTTCAATTTTAAAAGAAGCTTTGCAATCTTTTAATTTTATAGTTGCAAATATCAATATGATGGGAGAAAAAGACAACTTCCATATAATTGACAACAACAACGCTCATACCATAGATAGGAAGTTTAAAGATGGTTCCATGTATTTTGAAGCTTTAGTAGATAGAGACTCCCTTATTGGGAATATTTTTATATTAGACGAATTGCATGAGTATAAGAACTCTTTGAAGTATGACAGGATGAAGAAAGCAAGCAGGTCATACTCAAACAAATTAATAATAGGAATTACCACAGGCGGGCATAACATGAACAGTTTTTGTTATAACCGCTTTTTATATTGCAAAAAAATTATAAATAAAAACACAGAAACCAATAAATACGAGTTGGAAGATGACCAATATTTTGTATTTATTTCAAAGGCGGACCAAAAAGAAGATGGCAGTGTAGATTTTACAGATCCAAAAATCCATGAGATGGCAAGTCCAAACTATGGAATAACTATAAGACCGCAAGACATAATGACAGATGCCATGCAAGCATTAAATGATCCGCAAACAAGAAAAGAATTCTTAGCAAAAGATTTGAATGTTTACACTTCAAGCACAAAGACATATTTCAATTTAGATACATTCAGGTCTTCAGATGCCAAATACAATTGGACTTATAAAGAGCTTGTAAAACTGCCGATTGAATGGTTTGGCGGAGCCGACTTATCAAAGATGCATGACTTAACTGCAGCAGCCATTTATGGGAACTATAAGGGAGTGGATATAATAATTACTCACGCATTTTTCCCAGTAACTAGGGCACACCTAAAGGCAGAAGAAGACAACATACCATTATTTGGTTGGCTTGATGATGGATATTTAACCATGACTAATGGAGATATTACAAATCATGCAGATGTAGTTAAATGGTTTATGCAAATGAGAAATCAAGGTTTTAAGATAAAGCAAATAGGCTTTGACAGAAAATTTGGTGAAGAATTTTACCTAATGATGAAAAAAGAAAGATTTAACATAGTTGATGAGCCACAACTTTTTATTAATAAGTCCAAGGGCTTTAGACGAATTGAACAAAAGGCAATAGGCGGTAAATTATATTATTTACATTCAAGTGCTTATGAATACTGCGTAGAAAATGTTCATGGAGTAGAGAAAACAGATGACATGATCCAATATGAAAAGGTCATGCCAAATTTAAGGATAGATTTATTTGATGCAAGTGTTTTTGCAGCATGTAGATTAATTGGAAATTTAGAAAAATCAGGATTAGCAAGAAAATGGCTAGAAAATTAGAGGTGATCAATATGAGCAAAAAAAAGAAAGAAAAAAGAAAAACTAGAGCCGAACCATTAACACCAACGCAAGCATGGTTCATTTCAGATGGAGATTGTGGCAGTCTTTGTGCTAAAGGATATACAAGGCTAATTGACAATCCGGAAGTAAGAATAGGAATTGAAAGAATAGCTGACCTTATATCATCAATGACAATTTATTTGATGCGAAACAGCGAACAGGGTGACATCAGGATTAAAAATGATTTATCTAAGAAACTAGATATACATCCATACAAGTATATGACAAGGCAGTTATGGGTATCCTGGATAGTTCGTGAGCTTTTAATAAATGGTAATGCTATTGTATATCCAAAAATAACTGATGGCATCATTGAAGACCTAATACCAATAACAGATTCCAAAACAAAAACCTTCTCGGCATTCCAAGATGGATATTATATAACCATAAATAATAAAAAATTTAATTATGATGAGATACTCCATTTCAGATTGAATCCAGACTTAAACGAACCATGGAAGGGCCAATCATACGAAGTTACATTAAAAGATGTTGTTCAAAACTTAAAGCAAGCGGCAAAAACAACAAACGAATTTATGGCCAATAAAATCTTACCTTCACTAATTGTAAAAGTAGATGCATTGACAGATGAGGTTGCAAGCGAAGAAGGAAGAAAAAATGTATATGATAAGTTTGTAAGTGCCAGTAGAGCAGGGGAACCTTGGATAGTTCCAACAGATTTAATTGATGTAGTCCAAGTAAAGCCATTAACGCTCAATGACATAGCCATAAAAGACACAATTGAAATTGATAAAAAGACAGTAGCAGGAATTTTAGGGATCCCTGCTTTTTTATTGGGAATTGGAACATACAACCAACAAGAATATAACAATTTTATCAAAACAAGAATAATGGTAATTGCAAAAGCTATTGAGCAGGAACTAACAACTAAACTTTTATATAGTCCGGACCTTTATTTTAAATTCAATGTAAAAAGCCTATACTCCTACAACTTAACAGAAATATACCAAGTTTACAGTAATTTATACAGGTCAGGAATTGTAACAGGAAATGAAGTAAGAGAAATGTTTGACATGAGCCCTAAAGATGGACTAGATGAATTAGTTATTTTAGAAAACTTTATACCACAAGATAAAATAGGAGATCAAAAAAAGCTTGGAGGTGAGGAAGAATGATAAAAAGATTTAAAACTTTAGATAGCAAGCTTGAAATTAGAGAAGAAACAAATCAAGAAGAATATATTATTGCAGGTTATTTTGCAGTATTTAATCAAGAAACTGAGCTTTATCCAGGAGTATTTGAAAGTATTGATAGGGGAGCATTTAAAAATTCAATCGATGGAGATATAAGGGCTCTAATCAATCATGATACAAGCTTAGTATTAGCAAGGACTACTTCAAATACATTAACTCTTAAAGAAGATGCCAAAGGACTTTATGGAGAAATAAAAATCAATCCCTATGATACTGATGCATTAAATATTTATGAAAGAGTTAAAAGAGGAGATGTATCACAGTGTTCTTTTGGATTCACAATAAACCAAGAAGAAGCTGATTATAGAGAAGATGGTTCAGCCCACTTCATTTTAAAGGATCTAAATTTATATGAAGTTTCAGTTTGTACTTTCCCTGCATATGAAGGCACGGAAGTGGAAGCAAGGCAAAAACAAATTGAAGCCCATAACAAGAGAAGTTTATCCCTATGGAAAGAAAGCATGAAAGGCAGGTTAAAGAATGTTAAGGAAAATACTACTAAATAAGAAAAAAAGAGAGCTAGAAGCACAGCTAGAAGAAAACAGAAAGAGCTTTGAAGAACTTGAAACTAGAGAAAAGGAAATCGCAGAAGCTATTGAAGAAGTTGAAAACGAAGAAGAAGAAAAAGCCGTTGAAGAAGAAGTTGAAAAATACGAAAAAGACAAATCAGCTTTAAACGAAGAAAAAGAAGAGCTAGAAAGCAAAATCAAAGATATTGATGATGAGCTAGAAGAACTAGAAAAGAAAGAAGAAGCGGTAGACGCACCTGAAGAAAGGAAGGAAGAAATAACAATGAATAAAAGAGAAATGTTTGGCAATCTAACAAGAGAAAAGACAGTTGCACTTGTAGAAAGAGAAGAAGTAAAAGACTTCTTAACAAGAGTAAGAGAACTTAAAGGACAAAATAGAGCAGTAACAGGAGCAGAGCTTTTAATCCCATCAACATTAATTGGAATTTTAAGAGACAATATCCATAATTATTCAAAGCTTTTAAGCATGGTTTGGACTAGACCAATTAAAGGACAAGCAAGAGTTTCAGTTGCAGGAACAATTCCAGAAGCAGTGTGGACAGAAGCCTGTGCAACACTAAATGAACTAGACTTTGGATTTAATGTAATTGAGCTAGAAGGCTATAAAGTAGGCGGCTATATTCCAATTTGTAATGCTACTCTTGAAGATGCATCTGATATTGACCTATACAATGAAATTATGTATATGTTAGCCCAAGCTATTGGTCTTGCATTAGATAAAGCCATCCTATATGGCACAGGCAAGAAAATGCCACTAGGAATTGTAACTAGACTTGCACAAAAAGCTAAGCCAGAAAACTATCCAGCAAAGGCTAGAGAATGGAAGGACCTTTCAACAACTAACATTCTACAAGTTGCAGGCAAAACACCAACTGAACTTTATGGAGATCTAATTGTTAAAGCATCAGCAGCAGATTCAAAATATTCAACAGGAAGAAAATTCTGGGCTATGAATGATAAGACTTATGCAATGCTACAATCTAAGATTTTAGCTTTTAATGCAGCAGGAGCTCTAGTATCAGGAGTAAATAACGCTTTGCCAATTATTAATGGAGAAGTGGCAACTTTACCATTTATTCCAGATGGAGATATTATAGGCGGTTATTCAGATCTATATGTTTTAGCAGAAAGAGCAGGAATTACACTTGCAGCATCTGAACATGTAAGATTTATTGAAGATGACACAGTATTTAAAGGCACTGCAAGATATGACGGAACACCAGCAATAGCAGAAGGCTTTGTAGTATTAAATATTGATGGTAAAGCACCAACAACTACAATTGCATTCACAGAAGATAAAGCTAATAAGGCGACAGCATAATGAAAGTAAAAGTATTAAAAGAATTTCATGACAAGAAAGAAAACATCACTAGAAAACCTGGTGATGTTTTTACTTGTTCAAAAGAAAGATATGAAGAAATTGAGAAAACACTAAAGCTTTACTGCGTACAATGCCAATGGATTGAGGTGGTAGAAGATGGACCAAGTATTAAAGCTAGTAAAGAATCAGCTAGGGATAACGATAAATAACAGAGATGATTACATCTTAGCCATAATAAAAGGCACACTAAAGGAATTGGAGAAGATCCAGGGAATAAAATTAGATGTAGAGAATCCGGACCATTTACTTTTTATAGTTGACCTCGTAGCTTGGAGATATGAATCCAAAGGCGAAGATAAGGCTATGCCAGAAAGGCTCTATTGGAGATTGAGAAATCTTATGGTAGGTGGCAAAGATGGACACATTTAAAGACGCAGTTACTTTGATAAAAGAAGATATTAAAGGAATTGATGAATTTGGGAATCCAATCATAGAAACATCAGAAAGAGAAATCTTATGCAATAGGCTAGATGTTTATTCACAGGAATTTTATCAAGCAGCCAACATTGGTCTTAAACCACAGGCAAAGATAAGTATTCATGACATGGAGTATGACGGAGAAGAAAAAGCAATATACAAAGGTGTGGAATATTTTATTCTAAGAACTTACCTAAAAGGTAATTTATTAGAGATGGTTCTAGGTGATAAAATTGTCGACTAAAATATCAGCTGAAAATTTAGAAACAGTTATAGGAGATTATTTAACAGAATATTCTCAAAGCGTAAAAGAAAAAATAAATCAAGTAGCAGATGATTTATCAAAAGAAGCTATTGAAGAACTAAAAAGCACCAGTCCAAAGAAAAGCGGCAAGTATGCAAGAGCTTGGGCAGGTAAAAAAGAAGGCAATAAGATAATTATTTACAATGCCAAAGGACAATTAACTCACCTATTAGAACATGGTCACGCACTATGGCAAGGTGGAAGGACAAGGGCAATCCCTCACATAAAACCAGTTGAGCAAAATCTTATAAAAAAATATGAAGAGGGGGTAAAGAAAGCGATTGAAGAATCCTCTTGATATACTAAAAAAATTAAATATGCCAATTGCATATTTTAAGTTTAATAAGAGAGTCAATCCTCCCTTTCTAATTTATAGAGGGGATGGATCTTATAATTTTAAAGCAGATAATAAAGTCTACAATTCAAGTTATAACTATAACTTAGAATTTTATTTCAAAGATAAAAACGAACATAAAGAAAGAGAAATAGAAGAATTACTAAATGAAAATGAAATAATTTGGGATAAGTCGGAAGATATTTATATTCCAAGTGAAAATATTTTTGTAATTTACTATTATTTAGGAGGTAAATAATAATGGCAAAAAATAAGGTTAAGTTTGGTCTTAAAAATGTTCATGTATGGCCAATAACAGAAGCAACATCAGAAAAAATAACTTATGCAGAAGTAATAAAAGTTCCAGGAGCTGTTTCATTATCACTAGAAGCATCAGGAGATAGCAATCCATTTTATGCTGATGACATGATCTATTGGAATCAATACTCAAACAATGGATATGAAGGGGAACTTGAAATAGCATTAATCCCAGAAGAATTTGAAGTTCAAATACTAGGATATTTGAAAGATAAAAATGGTGCAATAGTTGAATCAAATGCAAGCAAGTCAAAGAATTATGCAATGGCATTTGAATTTGATGGAGATGTAACACAAACAAGACATATCTTTTATAACTGCTCCTCATCAAGACCAGATATTGAAGGGGCAACAACAGAAGACAAGACTGAGCCACAAACAGATACAATAAGCATAACAACAGCACCAGCATCTGATACAGGCTATGTAAAAGCAAGACTAGAAAAAGGTCAAACAGGATATGATACATTCTTTACTACTCCTTACAAAGTAACACCAGAAACAGGAGCACAAGCGTAATGATTAAAACAATAAATATTGATGGCAAAGAAGTAAAGTTTTCAACTAATGCTTACTTTGCCAATATTTTTAAAAATCAATTTGGATATGACATTTTAACTGTAATAATGCCATTAGTATCAGAAGCACTAAAGGGATTAGATGAGCTATACATTAGGCAGAAGACAGAAGCTATAATGCCATCAACAATTGGGGAATTGCTAGAAAATGTTTATAGCCTAGAAATGGTAGATATAAATAATTTTATTTGGTCACTTGCTAAGATGGCAGATCCAAGTATTGACGAACCAATAAAATGGTACAGCCAATTTAACGAGTTCCCGGTAATTGATATTCTAAAAGAATTATTAGAGATAATAGTTCCTTCCCTTATATCTAAAAAAAAATTAGAGGAGATAGTAAAGTTTCCGAAGATGACAAAGGAAAGCCAGTAGACTTTTCAGAATTAATGGCAGGAGCCCTTACAAGAGGGCTAAACTTATCAGATTTTAAAAACATGACAATAGGCGATGTGGTAGATTACTGCATCGCCTATAATAATGCCCATTATATCGAAGAAGATGAGGATAAAGACAAAGTCAGAAAGGCGAGCCAAAAAGATTTTGATAGTTTTTAAGGGGGTGAGGATATGGCAGGAAATATAAAAGGCATAACCATTGAAATTGGTGGAGATACAACCAAGCTTGAAAAAGCTTTAAAGGATGTAAATAAGAACTCAAGAGATTTGAGTAAGGAATTAAAAGAAGTAGATAAATCTATGAAATTTAATCCTCAAAGTACCGAACTTGTAGCACAGAAGCAAAGGGTACTTGCAGAATCAGTTGAAAATACTAAGAAAAAACTTGAGACATTAAAAGCTGCCCAAGAACAGGCAAAAGAAGCATTAGCTAGAGGTGATATAGGTCAAGATGAATATGATGCTTTAACGAGAGAGATTTTAAAGACGGAAAATCAACTTAAATCCTTACAAGGGGAATTAGACAAAACCAATAGCAAATGGCAACAAGTCGGTGAAAAGTTACAAACAGCCGGCGATAAAATGGTTAAAGTCGGCGAGGGTATGACAAAGGGAGTTACAGCTCCTATAACAGCTATTGCAGGTTTATCTATTGCAGCTTTTAAAGAAGTCGACAACGGACTTGACACTGTAATTTCTAAAACAGGAGCGACAGGAGAAGCAGCCAAGAGCCTTGAAGAAAGCTTTAGGAATGTAGCTTCAAACATGCCAGCCAGCTTTGATGAAGTTGGGAATGCTATTGGTGAGATCAACACGCAATTTGGATTGACAGGCGAAGAGTTGGAAAAAGCATCCGAGAAGATGATTAAATTTGCACAGATCAATGGTGCAGATGTAACAAATTCTACAATCAATGCTAAACAGGCTATTGAGAAATACGGATTATCAACCAAAGACTTAGATATGGTTTTAGATTCAGTAACTAAGACCGCACAGAATACTGGAGTTTCAACGGACAAGCTTTTTGACATCATGATAAAAGGAAGCCCTCAAATAAATCAGCTTGGTTTGGATTTTGCACAAGCAACAGAAATGATGGGCAGGATGGAACAGAAAGGTATTGATTCCAATAAAGCCATGTCTTACTTAACTAGAGCACAAACCAATTGGGCTAAGCAAGGCAAATCAGTGGTCCAAGGACTACAAGAAATGCAAGAAAAATTAGCAAAGGCTACAACTCATGAAGAAAAACTTGCTATAGCAGCAGAAGCATTTGGAACCAAAGGCGGGGCTTATATGCTTGAAGTTTTAGAGAGCGGAGCCTTAAATGCTGATGAATTTGCAAATGCAATGCAGGAAGCTTCAGGAAGCGTGGATGATACTTGGGAAGGAATGCTAGATCCAATAGATTTGGTAAAGCAAGCCATGAACAATTTAAAATTGAGTGGTTCCGATTTAGGCTCAGCAATTCAAACAGTTTTGCTTCCAGTATTAGAAAATGCAATTGGTGCTTTTCAAAAATTTTCAGAATGGTTTGGAAATTTAAGCCCAGAAACTCAGCAATTTATAGTTAAAGTTGGACTCATGGCAGCGGCTATTGGTCCAGTTTTAGTTGCCATAGGTAAGCTAGGCGGTGGATTAGGAAAAGCTATAGGATTTTTCAGTGCCGGTGGCCAAGGGGCAGCTTTGCTTGCAAAAGCAATTGCATTTATTACAAGCCCAGCAGGATTAGTTGTAGCAGCTATAGCAGCATTAGTAGCTGTTGGAGTTCTTTTATATAAAAATTGGGACACAATCAAAGAAAAAGCATCTGCAGTTTGGGGTGCAATAGTCGAATTTTTATCCGGAATTTGGGAAGGAATATCAGCAGCTTGGGCAGCAGTTTGGGAAGCCATCAAATCAACTTTATCAGGGATTTGGGAAGGCTTAAAAGGGGTTGCAACAACAGCCTTTGAGGGAGTAAAGCAAGCTATTTCAACTGTTTGGGAAGGCATAAAATCTTTGACATCTACTGTATGGAATGCAATCAAATCTACAGTACAAACTATTTGGAATGGATTTAAATCAGTTGCATCAACAGCATTCAACGCAGTCAAGGCAGCTATTGAAACAGTTTGGAATGCAATTAAAACAAGCACAACTACAATTTGGAATGGAATTAAAACTGCAGTCGTAGGAATCTGGAATGGATTCAAAGCAACAGCAACAACAGCTTTCAATGCAGTGAAATCAGCAGTCGAAACTGTATGGAATGCAATCAAATCGACAACATCAAGCGTATGGAATGGTATCAAATCAGCAGTTGAAGGTGTATGGAATGGTATCAAGTCCACAGCAACATCAGTCTTTGACGGGATTAAAAGCAAAGTTACAGAAGTTTGGAACGGAATAAAAAGTGCTACAACATCAACATGGAATGCAGTAAAGCAAGCTATAGAAAAGCCAATTAATACAGCTAGGGATTTAGTAAGTAAGGCAATAGAAAAAATGAAGTCATTATTGAGCATTACTTTACCATTCCCAAAAATCAAGCTACCACACTTCAATGTATCAGGTAAGTTTTCACTAAACCCTCCATCAGTTCCACACTTCAATGTACAGTGGTATGACAAGGGTGGTATTTTTAAGAGCCCATCAGTAATAGGTGTTGGAGAAAAAAGGCCCGAATTTGTAGGAGCCTTAGACGACTTGAAGAAAATAGTTGCAGATGTAATTAATGAAAATTCAGTCGAAGGATCAGGAAGACAAATAATAATTAAAGAAATGAATGTAAGGAATGACAATGACATCAAGAGAATAGCTGAAGAACTTTATAGGCTAGAAAAAAGAAATAATAGAGGAAGGGGGCTTGCTACTATATGATAGGTTTTAATTTTAAGGGCAGGCACTCGTCAGAATTTAACATAGGATTTAGATCAGTAGATAGGACAGTCCTCCCAGAAAGGCGAAGAAAAGAATTCACAATTTTAGGAAGGTCAGGAACTTTGGAGCTTGAATCCCAAGAATATGAAAAAAGGCATATAACAGGCATTATTGGAGTTCTTTATATAGATAAGTTTGAAGAGCTTAGATATAAAATAAGGGATTTGGCAGGATGGCTTACAGGAAGCGGTCTTTTAATATTTGATGATGAAAAAGAAAAAGCTTATGAAGCATCAGTCTATAGTGCTATTGGAATTGAGCAACTAGAATTGCAACCGAGAGGAACTATATCCATAGAATTTGAGTGCCAGCCATTTGCAGTTTCAAGGGATCTAAATCGAATTTTAAAATCAGGAAGTAAAACAACAAATATAAACATAGAAAACAAAGGCAATGTTAAGACATGCGGAACTTTCATTATAAAAAATACTGGAGATAGTAATATTACATCACTAAGGATAACTAGAAAGGTGGTAATTTAATGAGTAAAGCAAGTAACTATTTGGAAGATGCGACTATAAATTATTTTCTAAGAGGTCAAACAGTAGCAAGGCCTACACAATTATTTATAGCATTATATAAGACTAATCCCACAGATGGAGATACAGGGGCTGAAGTAGTTGGTGGCGGATATATAAGGCAACCTATTAACTTTGGTCAACCAACGCAACAGTCTGATAGGGCAGTATCTACTAATACAGAAAGGATTGAATTCCCTACATCAACTAATGGATGGGGTGAAGTTGCTTATTTTGGAATAAAAGATGCTAAAGATGGTGGAAATCTTATAGTTTATGGAGCTTTCAATAGACCAATAGAAATTACAGAAGGTAATAAATTTATTATTGAAGTCGGCAATTTGTCCGTTTCAGTAGGATAAAGGCGGTGCTCAAATGGGAGCATATAACACAGGAAAATTTAATATTGGAAAATTCAATGTTAAAAGTAACAATAACATAACCTTAACAGCTAATTCAGAAATAAATTATTTTACAAAAGTAGAAGATATTTTAATTCAAAAAGAATTAGAAAAGGTTGGAGCTAATATTGATTATGAAGCATCAGCTATTTCAATATTAGAAATAAAGTTAAAAGAAACTGCAGGATTAGAAATTAATTTTGATGCATCAGCAGTGGCTACTTCAATAATTTTAATTGAGGATCTAAATTCAGAAATCACTTTTGAAGCAGAAGGAATTGGATCACTATTAGGTGAAGAGTATATAGAAATCAAAGGATTTGTATTAAGACCAGGGCAAGAAATAGAAATAAATACTTGCGACCTAACAGCAACTATAAATGGAGAAAACGCAATACACCTTTTAACAGAAGAGGGCGATTTCTTTGACTTCTTACCAGGGGCAAATGACATAAAAATTGATGCGGTTGGAGCAGGTAGTGTAAGCATTGACACCTATTGGAAGGATAGGTGGTTATAGTGAGAAAATATAACATTAAGATTTATGATTCAGAAATGAATAAACTCGCTTTTCTACAGAATGCATACGAAATAGGTTACGAGTTAAAGCTAAATGAATTATGGACTTGTAGCTTTAAATTGCCAAGAGATGATGCAAAGACTAAATACTGCCAGCCATTTAATTATGTAGAATTATTTGATGGGAATGACAGGATAGATCTATTTAGGATACTGCCTACAATATTGACTACAGAAGAAACATCTTATATTGAATATAGTTGCGAACATGTTTTAGCAACGCTTATTGATGATGTACTTTTTAAATACCACCAAATAGGCAATTTGGGAGTATATACAGGGCAAGTGTTGAGATACATTTTAGACAAGCAGTCAACAAAAAGATGGCAGCTAGTTGAATGTGATTTCAGTCGCCAGTTCGAATATAAATGGGAGAATGAAAATTTACTTGCAGCATTGTTTTCAGTACCAAAGCCATTCAATGAAAATTACAAATGGACTTGGGACACTACTTCATATCCATGGACTATAAATTTGAAAAAATTAGATAAAAATTATAGGGCGGATATCCAATATAGAAAAAATATGCGAGGCATAGAAAAGACAGTGGATCCTACAAATATTGTAACTAGGCTTTATGCTCTTGGGTATGGCGAGGGAGATAATCAACTAGATATTACTTCAGTGAATAATGGCAGGGCTTATTTAGAAAAGAATGTAGGGAAGTATGGACTTAAGCAATCTATTCTAGTAGACAGAAGATTTGAAGCACCAGCTACATTGATGGAGTATTCAAGGGCAGTATTAGATGAACTTTCTGAACCATATATATCTTATAAAATTCAAGCAGTAGATTTATCAATTAAGGACAGCAAAAAATACCCTAAATTTATGCCAGGTGATTATGTATTAATAAGAGATACAGAAGACAATATTAATCTAAAAGTGCCAATAGTAAGCGTAAGTAAAAATGACCTAAGAGGTAATCCATTTGATATTGAAATAGAGATAGCAAATAAAAAAAGAGATATTACAGGATCCATTTCAGAAATACAAGAAAGAGCCAGAATAAATGACACCTACAGCCAAGGTGCTACTAATCTAATGCAGATGGCTTTTGTAGATAACTGTGATCCCAAATATCCAGCGACACTAAGGTTTTATATTCCAAATGAAATGGCCAGGATAAATAAATTAATCTTAAATTACACGATAGAACAATTTAGAGCTTATTCAAGAGCCACAAAAGGTGGTGGAGCAGATGTATCTACTACAGAATCAGGCGGCGGAGATTATACTTCCACAGAAAGTGGCGGTGGAGATTACACATCAACAGGCTCAGGCGGCGGAGATTATACTTCAACGGGGTCCGGTGGTGGCGACTATGCAACTACACATGGGGCTGAACATGTAGAGGGAAGCCAATTAAGTCTAGATGTTTATAACAACAATGGAGGCAAGATAGGTAGAACAGGGTCATTTTGGCATACTACTTATCATGAACATAGTGTAAATGTTCCTCAACATAGCCACAGTGTAAACATTCCAGAACACAGCCACAGCGTAAATATTAGATCACATACCCACCAATTAAATATAAAGTCGCATAAGCACACTTTTATTTTGCCCGACCATAAGCACGAAATAGATTATGGGATTTATGAAGGCAGCAAGGCTAGGTATTGTTATTTAAAGATTGATGGCCAAATGGTTTATACCAAAGATACTGAAGTAAATTTAATACCATATTTAAGCAAAGATGACGGCGGCAAAATTCAAAGGGGAACATGGCATACAGTTGAAATAATGCCAGATACTTTGACGAGAATAAACGCAAGCTTATTTATACAACTATTCACAAATTCCAGAGGGGGCGGTGATTATTAATGGTAAATTTAAATAAAATGTATGACGGAGTGGTCAATTCACCCGAAACATACCTAACACAAAATTTAGCTGCAGACGCAACAATAATTTATGTAGCAGATAGTTCAGTATTTGGTAGTCTGCCTAATTTAGCAGTTATAGGTACAGATCAGAATGCAGAAACAATTTTTATAAAATCAAAGAGATCTGATGGTGGACTTGAAGTCCAAAGAGCTCTTGAAGGACCTGCTAAGAGGTGGGAGAAAACAACAGCAATTGCAAGAAACTTTACAAATTACGATTACAATCAAGTTAAATCAAACATTGAAAAATTAAATACCGGCAAACAAGAGAGTCTAACAGCAGGAAGTAACATCAAAATCACTAATGGAAGAATTAGTGCGACTGATACCAAATACAATGACACACAAATTAAAAAGGATATAGCAGAATTACAAAATAGCCAGCTATCAAAAGCAAGCCAAACGGAAGCTGAAAGTGGTGTAGACAACACAAAATACATGACACCACAGGCTACAAAACAAGCGATTGAAAAGTTGTCAACTAATTTTACAAAGTTATCCCAACTAGAAGAAGATTCAACCCATAGAACTGTGTCTGATTCAGAAAAACAAAGCTGGAATAAAAAATTTGAGTTACCACAAGGAAAAGAAAATCAAGTATTAACTAAAACTACTGAAGGAGCAGAATTTAAAGAAATTTCATCTTCAAGGTCCGCAACTTTTGTCATTGCTAATCATGATTCTTCTGAAAATTCAAAAGCTGGAGCTGATTATACAATACAAGAATCTGATTGTGCGGCTGAAATAATCAATAGTTTTATTGAAAAATTACCAAACTATGGTGGGAAAATTCAATTAACAGAAGGTAATTTCAATATAAAGAAACCGTTAACTATTAGTTTTACTAAAAATAATACAATTATCGAAGGTTATGGAGATTCAACTAATATTATTGATAAATTAACTAAAGATGAGAGAAGTTCGGTTATAGTTAATATTTTAAATGGAATTAAAAATTGTAGATTAGCAGATTTAAATATTACTCACGAATCTAGTAATTCCATTAATATTAGGGGGAATAAAAATTACATTAAGAATGTAAACATAATAAATAATGGAACATATCCTTCTTTAATTATTAGTGACAATACGAGCGAAAATATTTTAGAAAATTGTAGTGTAAAATGTGATTCCGAAATGTGTTACTGGACTAAAGATGCTTCCGAAAATAATAAAATTTTGAATTGTACAGGAACTTCAACAAATAAAACGGTTTTTTATATTGTAGGCTCAAATAATTCATTATCAAGCTGTACAGGAACTTCAACAAATAATAATGCGTTTCAGATTAAGGGCACAGGAATTAGTTTAATAGGTTGTAAAGGAGAGACTAAAAGTCCTAATACGTCTTATGATATTTCATTTGCTAGTGAGACAAAGTCATGTATTGTTTTAGGTAATCATTATTATGCAGGTGGACTGGGTAACAAAGGAACGAATAATGTAATAGCAAATAACGTAAAATTGGAGGTCTGATATATGGAAATAGAATTAATTTATTGGGGAAAAAATAAATTAGGAGAGCAAGATAATTATTTTAAAAATCAAACAAAGAGGTGACCGCATGGAATATAAGACAATAGAGGAACTATATTTAGCAGTAGGAGTTGCAGGAGCCATAATTGTAGTTTTTCTTGGGATTTTTGTATATATGATAGTTCAAAACGACAAAAGAAGAAGTCAAGAAATGAAGGAGATAACCGACACTCTTAAACAATTAATTTTAGATAACCAACTTTTAAACACTGCAATAGACAAGCTTTCTGAAGCTACAAAAGAGGTAGCAACAACCAACAGAATTGTAGCTGATACAGTAAATAAAGTTGACTATTATAACCGAGAGCTTCACAGGAAACTGGATAAGCATGACGACAAAGTAGAGAAAATTTTAGATGAATTAAAAAAGTAAGGCGGCTTTAATAGCTGCCTTTTATTATGTAAAGGAGTTGATGACATGATAAAAATAATGTTAGATCCAGGACATGGATCAGGTGCTTTTCACAATAGAGGTTTTAAAAGCATTCCGGGCTTTGAATTTTGCAACGAGGGGGACTGTAATTATATCTATTCATTGAAGCTTAAAAAAGCACTAGAAGACTATGGATTTATAGTTGGGAATACGAGAATAAACCGATTTGATAATCCAAGCCTGGCTCAAAGAGGTCAAAAGGCAAAAGGTTATGATTTATTCATCAGCCTACACTCAAACGCAGGTGGCGGTTCAGCTACAGGAACTGAAATTTGGGACTCAACAAATCCGAAAGAAAGCATCAAAAACTTAACAGATAAATTATGTGCGGCAATATCAACAGCGATTGGAACTAATAACCGAGGAACTAAATATAGGAAAAACAAATCAGGATCCAATTATTATGGAGTATTAAGAAATGGTCTTGCAAAGCACAATTTTATCATTGAGCATGCCTTTCATGACAATTACTCAGATTGTAAAAAATATGTAGATAGTTTAGACAAAGTAGCTGCAGCAACCGCAAGAGTTATTGCAGAATATTTTGGAGTAGTAAAAAGCACTAAGACATCAATTTTAAGTGAACCTAGTGCAACTTTGGAGCAGATGAAAGAGTGGGCAAAAACAAAAAATAATGACAAAGAATTTATTGGGCTTGCTTATACTTACTGGCGATTATCCAATATTATTGGAATAAATCCGGTAATTGCATTTGCACAAATGGCACACGAAACAGGCTTTTTATACAAAATTAAATCAGCTGCAGGGATAGATGCTAGTTATCATAATCCATGCGGTTTAAAGGTAACTCAAGGCGGCGGTGATTATCAAGCTTTAGCTCATAAAAGATTTGCAACATGGGAAGATGGAATTAGGGCCCATTTAGATCACTTAGCTTTATATGCAGGTGCTACAGACTATCCTAAATCCAATACCATGGATCCACGACACTTCGCCTATTTATTTGGCACTTGCAAATATGTAGAGGACTTAGGCGGCAGATGGGCTCCATCAAATGATTATGGCAGAAAGCTTTTGAATTATGTAAATGAAATAAGAAATATTAAGGTGAATAAAATGGAAAATAAAGAACATTGGGCGGAAAAATCTTTTAAGAACTTGAATGAAAAAGGAATTGAGATCCACGAAAGAAGATTTGATGACACTATAACAAGAGGAGAAGTTTTTTCTTTGATTGATAGAGTAGTGGATAAACTAACAGAAAAAAATTCTAATGAATGATGAGGAGATTTTATGAAAAGAGAAGATTTTATTAGAAAATTTACAAGTAGAAAATTTTGGGTGCTTTTAATTGCATTAGTAAGTGCGGTTTTAGCATTTTTAAAATTTGATAAAGGCAGCATTGAACAAATAACAACAATAATTATGGCATTTGGAGCTATGATTTCTTATGTACTAGGAGAAAGCTATGTAGATGGGAAAAGAGTCGGCGGAGATGTAACCAATATTATTAATACAGAAGATTTGAAAGAAAAATGATTTTATTGAGCCTAGGTTTTAAACCTGGGCTTTATTTTTATGCAGAAATTAAAAAAATATTTTTTAAGCCCTAACCAAATAAAGGTATTTAGATGGATATAAGAATTATAAAAGTTGGCAACGAGTTGGTAACGCAACAGTAAAAAGGCGTAAAAATATGTAAAAAAGCATGTACTTAGATTATTGAGTACATGCTTAATCTTTGTATTTTTAGCCATTTGTAAAGAAATGTAAAAATAAATAAAAAATGGTCGGGGTGAGAGGATTCGAACCCCCGGCCCCATGGTCCCAAACCACGTGCGCTACCAAACTGCGCTACACCCCGACGACAGATTCACAAAAGTGAAAATCTTATATTCTATTTTCGAACAAATACTATTATAACATGGAAAAAATATTTGTCAAAGCTTTTTTAAAATAAATTTACTTACTTCGCAAGCTATCTAAGTCATTATACTTGAAATCTATTAAAAATACAAATAAAATAGTATTGTTATGGAAAAAGGAGGGAACATGAAGGCTATTATTTTTGATTTAGACGGAACCCTAGTTGACTCTATGGGATATTGGAGAAGTGTTTCTCGTGACTTCATGAAGACCAAGGGAATAGATATAGAAGATGCAGTTCAGCACAAGATGACAACCATGAACTTGGACGCATCCTTAAAATACATGAAGGACTACTATAAATTAGAAGAAAGTTTTGAAGAACTCTTTAGAGACTTTAGCAGAACTGTTGAAGATTTTTACAAGAATAAGGTTGAAGCTAAGGAAGGCTCTCTTGAAATTTTAAAATATTTTAAGGACAGAGGGATGAAGGTTGTAATAGGAACATCAACTGCTGATCACTTCGCTAACATAGTTATAGAAAAGTATGGCATAGATAAGTTTATTGACGGACTTTACACAGCTGATTCAGTGGGACACCTAAAGGGAGAAGAAGAATTTTATCTTTCAATTGCTGATGACCTTGGAGAAGATCCAGAAGAAATCTTTTTAGTTGACGACTCCTATCTTGCCTTAAGGACAGCTAAGAGAGCAGGTCTCATAGGCATTGGAATCTATGACGAAAACTCCAAGGACACTTGGCCAACAATTGTTGATGAAAATAAATATTCTGCAAGAAAATTAATAGAATTGAAAAAGTTATGAGATTGTTTTTATTTTTTGCGGCAAGAATAATTCCTGCCTTTATAATTAGTTTTGTGGGTTTCTCTCTTATAAGGGTAAAATTTTTCGCTCACAGAAAGAAAAACTCCACAGGTTTTAGAGAATTTTTGCTCAGCCTTTTCGTAGCCTATTTAGTTTTCTTGGCGATCATGCTCTTCACACCTAATTCCTACATAGCAAGCTCTGGCATAAACCTTACCAATGAAAACTTTGACTTCGTTGGCAACTTTAAAGACAGAATAACATCAGGAGCATGGGGAGTTAACCTGGTTCCCTTTAGGACTATGAGAAACTATATAAAATACTCAGGCTTCCTTCACACACTTATAAATATTTTTGGCAATATAATGATTTTTATTCCCTTTGGAATTTTGCTGCCAGAAATTTTTCCAAAGTTTAGGAAGTTATTAAAAATTTTAGGTGGGTCAATAGCTTGCTCTTTCTTTGTAGAATTTATACAATTTTTTATAGGAAGGTCAGTGGATATTGACGACTTAATATTAAATGTATTTGGAGCCCTTATTGGTTACCTAATCTGGGAGAAAGTTCTAAGATATAAATTTGCTGAGAAGAAGAGGAAGAGAAGGAGACCAAGAGCCCCTGAAATTGACAAAGGCCAGGCCATCTAGTATAATTTTAGTCTAAGTAAATATGGGGGCGAAAATGGTTTCGACGGGGATTTTGAGCTTAAAGTAGCGAGTCGTTGATGGATCACACAACGTTAAAATGGTCTATTAAAAAATAAACGACGAAAATAATTTCGCACTAGCTGCCTAATTAGGTAGCAATCCGGCCAGACACCGCGAACTGTAACCGGGTTTCAAATTAGCGGGCAAACGAACTCTGTGAGGCGCCATAGCAGAGGGGGTTTATGGCGATACCCTGTATGAGTTTGACACTCTAGTAGTACAGGGGAAAATTAAAGAGGAGTCTGCACTCGGAGAATCTTTCTGTAAGGGGTCTTCGGACGTGGGTTCGACTCCCACCGCCTCCACCATTTGCGGATAGCCGTAGACAGCTACGGAGTCCATTTTAAGCCATTCTATTTTTAGAATGGTTTTTTTATTTGCCGTTAATAGCCGTAAATAGCCGTGGATTTTAACAAAATCCCACACAAAGTCCCCACACGTTTTTCTTACATAACGGCTAAAAATAGGGACTTAATTTTTTGAAAATTCTTAAGTCCCCACATTTCTTTATTTTTTTTATTATTGTACTTTTAAGAAATCAACATTAATATTTTCATTTAAGACATTGTTGATTTCTTTTCTACCTTCTTCTACTGCGTGAATATATACAAGAGTTGTTGTTGTATCAAGATGACCCATTTGTTGAGCAATGTTTGCAAGTGGAATGTTATTAAAAGCTAGCATTGTTGCAGTTGTATGTCTTAACCCATAGGGGCAAACATAACGCAAATTATTTCTCTCACAAAAGTTATACCACCAATTTCTAAAAGTGGATTCTCCAATGTGATCTCCATTTGCGTTAGTAAAAATATAATTTTCTCTTATAGGTTTAGTAATTTTATTTTCTTTATATTTTTCCAACTCGTTGGAATAATGTATCTGCAATAGCTTGATTGCTAAGTCAATTAAATCCAAGACCCTAGGCTCTTCATTTTTTGTACTTTTAGTTATATATCCAACTTGAGTTGCTGCAAGTGATTGATCTATATAGATTTTCTTTTCAATCCAATCTATTTTATTCCACTTTAAACCTCTTGATTCTGCAGGCCTTAGCCCACACATCACAGTCAAAACGTATAAAAGAAAGTATTTTATAGGTGCTTTATTAGATAGCACGCTTATATGATGCTTCACTTCTTCAATTCCATAAAACTTTTTACTATTCAGATTCTTAGGAACTCTTACAGTAATATCTGAAAAAGGATTTTCTTCTATTATCCTTTTTTCCTTTAACTCTTGAAATATAGCGTGTAAATAAGTCAAATAATTCTTCTTAGTTTTTTGACTTAAGGGCTTTTTTGTTTGAGCAGATATTTCTTTATCTAGTTTTTTGAAAAATCTTTTAGCATCTGCAGATGTTATTGCTACTACTTTTTTAGTTTTAAAAAATCCTATTACTCTCTTATCAATATACTTTTTGTAAGAATCTTTGGTATTTTGCTCTAAGTCTTTAATTCTTAAATACCATTCACAAGCTCCCTGTATATCCAATCTTGATAATTTATCAGAATCACTGGCCTGTAGTTTAACATCTTCAAGTAATTCCATTTCTTTAGTTTTCACAAAAGCTTTTAATTGCAAACCAGTTAAATTTGTTTTAACTGTACAGCTAGGTCTATATCTTATACCGTCAATAGTATGATCTCCATAGACTCTAATTTTGCCATTTTTTAGTTTTTTATATGCCATTCTTACCTCCTAAAATTTATATTTAGGAAGCTAAAATTTACACGTTGGGGGACGTGCTAAAAAACTTTACATTATTTTTTTCAAGGATTTTTTATTTAAATATCATAAGATGCAGTAATTTCTTCGCCAACATTTTCAAAGTTTGAATTTGAAGCATTACCTAAAACAAATTTTACATTATTAATTTCTTCTGCATTTGAATCTAATATAAATATAATGTTACCTTTCTTCTTTACTTGTCCTATGAAATCGCCGCCGACTTCATCAGATAAGAAAACTTGCGCACCTTTTTGTTCTTTTGTGTTAGTTACAATAGTTCCTTGGTCAGGGAAAAAGTTTATAGTTTCATCACTTGTATTTTCAACTTCAACAGCTAAAACTACAGATGTTACTTCATCTTTATCGTTGAACATAGACTTATAATTTGGACTTGGGTTAACTTTAGATATTTGAATATCAGTTATAGTTAGTTTTATAGGTCCACTTTCAAATTGATCATTAATATTTTTCTTCTCTTTTATGACCTCAACTCGACCAAATTCACTTTCATCAACTTTTCCAACGCTGGAATCAGTTTTTTTATTATTCTCTACTGTTGTTTCAGCGTTAGCTTTATTATTTTTTGCAGGTTCATTTTTAACCTCGTTAGTCTTTCCACCACAAGCAGTTAAAAGTAATGCAATAGATCCAACGGCTAACACATTCCTAATATTTTTATTCATTTTGTTTTCTCCTTTCTATTTATATAAACCTTTAAAAGGTTATCCTAATTTAAAGTGCCATTTCTTATTTTGGTAATTAATTTTCTTGTAAAAAGTTCGTCATGATACATTTTTCCCATTCTAGTATTTATCATCTTGGCACTTACACAGAAAGTATTTTTAATAACTTTTTGATTGTTTGTTTTATAAAAATTTTTATATTTTATTGGTAACAATAGATTCTGTGCAAATATATCTGCTTGTTGTTCCCATATTCCTTTTTTATCGGAACTATGCATTAAAATGTAATTATCCACATAGATATGATGATACAAATAAATGTGCCCTATTTCATGGGCTATGGTAAACCTATATCTTTCATAACATTTATTTTTCAATTCTGGGTTGTACATAATAAAGAAGTTATTTCCATCTTTTATTGTAAATCCATCTTTTGAAATTGACATGAAAGTTTGAAATTTATCTGCAGGGTAGGGGATCAAATACCAACTTTTTTCTTTACATAATTTTTCAAGGTTAGTATTAACTCCAATTTTATTTTCATGTGAAAATTGCATTATTTTATAGTATAAATAATCTTTGCTTTTCCAATTCAATCACATCACCCAATATTATTAGTTTTCTTAAATTCGTCTATAACATTTTTTACAACTTGTAATTGCTCTTTTGTCAAACTATTAGCATCACGGGCAAGTAATAGAGTTTCAGAATCTTCGCTGGGTTCTTTACCAGTTAAAAGGTAGTCCATTGATGTTCCTAGAGTTTGAGCTACTCTTTGAAGTTTATCTGCTGATGGTATTACTTTATCCCATTTGCCGACAGTACCTCTTGCAATATCTGATAATCTTTCTAATTCAGAAATAGACATATCCTTTTCGCTAAGTATCTTTCTAATACGATCTAAAACAGTCATTTTTACACACCTTCCAATATATGCGTAAATTTATGCGAAAATAATCGTAATTAATATTGACATTACGAAAATATGCGTATATAATAATCTTAGGCTAAAAGTTAAGCATAAATCTAGCACTTAAATTTTATAAAAATAAATTGATTAAGGGGTCCAAGCCGTTTATCAAGTGTTATTTTTATGCTTAGATATTAGCATATATTCGTAAACAAATCAATAGTTTTCGTAAAACATTATAAAGAAAGGTTGGTGTGAGAATATGACATTTAATTATTTAACTTTAGAGGAAAAGATACTTGTAGCAATGAAAAGAAAAGGCTATACGTATCAAAAATTGGCTGATGAAATAGGAATTAGTCTTGGTTATACCTATGACATTGTAAAAGGAAATCGAACTAACAATAAAAGATTAGAACAAATATTAAAAATTTTGGAAATTTAAAAGGAAGCTACATTAAACGTTGGGGGACGGGAATGGAAACTTTACAAAAAGAAAACATAACAATAGAAGATGTAAATCAAAAATTAAATTATTTAATTGAGCATCTAACAGAGCCTAAAGAAATATTTACATTCCAGGAGGCTTGTGAGTATTTGAGAGTTGGAAAGACAACATTGAATGCAGAAATAGATGCTGGAAACATAAGGTTTAAAAGGAAGGGAATTGGAAATCAAAAACTATTTAAAAAAATTTGGTTAGACGATTGGATGGAAATGTAAGGGTGGTGTAAGCATGAAAGCTTTAAGTGTTAGTTGGTACAAGATACCAATTATAGCAAGGAGAATTTTAGGTATTAGTTTACTTTTCGTATTTGGTTATTGGTTGGCCAACTTCTTTATAAAGTTTTTATTTTTCTTTATGTATGCAGGAGTGACGATTATTGACAAGGTTTTTAGCTTTGCAATTAATTTATTTTAGGAGTTGATAAAAATGAAAGATTTAAAAAAGAAAGAAAAGTTTGATGCAACTATTGATGCAGCAATAACTATTTTACAGAATTACAAGGATAATTTTAAGGCTTATGAAAATGGAATTACTAATTTCATCAATAAGAAAAGAATTAATAGAGTGAGAATAACTGTTAATGATTTGTTGTTGGATATTGAGAATGGAAATATAGAAAGAATTGAAGAAAAATGAAGCTTTTAAGTAAAAATAAATTAGTTTTGCAAGTGTTAGTTGCAAAAGTTGAAGACGAACTTTGCGAAGTAGATCAAATTTGCTTAGGAATGAGTCAGGCTCCAATAATAAACTTTAAAGATGGAACTAAAGTAATTTTTAGTTGGCCAGAGTTATGTGATATGGCAGCTGATTTTAAGAAGAGAGAACAGGAAAATGAAAAAAAGTCCTCACACCGACCAAAGCAAGAGGACTAAAAGATAAATAAAAATTATTTATTTAAGTTAATTATAGCATAAAGGAGAACTAGTTATGAAATTTAAAATAGAATTTACGCTTGATTTTAAGGATCAAGAGACTTTGAAGATGTTATTAGAAAATCACACAGTAGAAGAACTTACACAAAATGGCTATTGCTACACAGTAGACAAGATTTTAAATAACTTTAACATCACAGGCACGCAAGAAGTAAGCGGAATAAAGGTTACTAGACTAGATAAGGAGGCAGATTATGCAATTATATGAACTAACTGAAATTTACTTGAATCTAAAAGACATGGATATTGAAGAGGGAGATCTTAATGCTGCCTTAGAAAATATTGATGATGAAATTGAAACTAAGGCTGATAATATTGCAAAAGTTTTAAGGGACTTTGACGGAGATATTGAAGCACTAAAATCTGAAGAAGAAAGACTAGCAAAGAAAAGAAAGGCCATTGAAAATAGGCAAAAACACCTAAAAGAATATCTTCAAAATGCAATGCTTGTTTTGGATAAAAGAAAATTTAAGACAGATTTATTTTCTTTTAATATTCAAAAGAATGCTCCATCTTTAAAAATCCTGGATGAAAGCAAGATTCCTGAAGATTATTACAAGATTGAAAAGAAATTAAATAAGAACGATTTAAAAGAAGCAGTAAAGAATGGATTGTTTGAAGATGCTGCTGAATTAGTCCAAACAGAAAGTTTAAGAATTAGATAAGGAGAAAAAACTATGTCACAAGAATTAATGGTTAGATACGAAACAGGCGGCCAAGAAATCATTCTTACACAAAATGATGTAAAAAATTTCTTGGTAACGGGAGATCCAGAAAAAGTTACGGACAAAGAACTTAAGTTGTTTTTAGAACTTTGTAAGGCTCAAAAGTTAAATCCATTTTTAAAGGAAGCCTACCTTATTAAGTTTGGTAATGATGCAAATATTATAACTGGCAAAGATGTATTTCTTAAGAGAGCGAGGGCAAATGATAGTTTTAGGGGCTTCAAAGCTGGAATTATCGTTCAAAGCGAAAGAGGTATCGAAAAGAGAGAGGGAACCTTTTATTTAAAAGGACAAGAAAACTTAGTGGGAGGCTGGGCTTCAGTTTATATAAAAGACTGGGACGTTCCATTTGACCATACAGTAGCCTTAACGGAATTTAACAAAGGGACAGCTACCTGGAAAAATATGCCTGCTGTTATGATTAGGAAGGTTGCACTGGTGCAAGCTTTAAGAGAGGCCTTTCCTGATGATTTATCACAACTTTACGCAGCTGAAGAAATGGGAACAGATCCTGGAATTGAAGATACCATTGTTTTAGAAAATAAAGATGAATTTATTGGAAATGATGAAAGAAAGAAAATATTTGACCTAGCTGATGGTAAAGCAGAGGTCGTTAAGGCCGTTTTAGGTAAGTACGGATATGAAAGTACTAGGAATATAAAAAAAAGATGATTTTGATGGTATATGCGAAGATATCAAAAGGCTTTTAAGTATATCTAATACTGAAGAAGATGAGAGCATTGAAGATGCTGAAATCATTGAAGAAGTTGAAGAAGAGGAAGATTTTTTAAAAGGAACTCCTTTCGAAAAATAAATAGATAGGGGCAATTTATATGGCAGAACCAGGCTATTATGCAATATTACCTGCAACTGTTAGGTATGATAAAAACTTAACACCTAGCGCAAAATTATTATATGCAGAAATAACTGCTTTATCTAATAGTAAAGGTTACTGCTGGGCGAGTAATAAATATTTTGCGGATCTTTACGGAGTAGGAAAAAACAGTATTTCTAATTGGATAAAAAACTTAAAAGACAACGGTTATATAGATATAAGAATGATTTATAGAGAGAATTCTGTATCTATTAAAGAAAGACATATTTTTATAAGAGATCTTTCGTTAAAAGCATACATTGATAACTTACAAGAAGAGGAACAACCTATTCAAAATAATGGGGTATCCCAAAAAAATGGGGTAGGGTATCCCAAAAATTTGGGTGGGGGTATCCCAAAAATTTGGGAGGATAATATTATAAGTGAATACTATAATCTATATTCTTCTTCTTTAGGAGAAAAAGAAAAAGAAAAGTTTAAAAAAATCATAGAGATCTATTTCTATGTTGGGTTTAAAAGTTTAACGGGAATGATGAAAAATAAATTATTCACTTATATAAAAAAATATGACATTGATTATATAGAAGATGCTTTTAAACTAGCTGGAGATAATAATATTTTAAAAATATCCTATGTAGACAGAATTCTGGAAGATTGGTCTAAGAATGGAAAAAGAGATCTAAAATCAAAAACTAATAGAAATAAGTTTAACAACTTCAAAGGAATTACTGATGATTATTCTGCTGAAGAATTAGAGGAAGTAGCAAGACAAAAGCAAGCTGAAGGCTTTAAGAAGCTAGGAGTTAATGTTGATGTATAGAAGACGTGGAAAATACAACGCTAGAAAAGTACAAATTGACGGAATAACCTTTGATAGTCTCAAGGAAGCTAATAGATGCAGTGAATTAAAATTGTTAGAAAAGGCAGGGTTAATTAAGGATTTAACCCTGCAACCACGCTTTAATTTACAAGAAAGCTTTAAAAAGAATGGAAAAAGTATAGGAAAAATAGATTATATTGCTGATTTTATGTATTTTGACAATGAAGAGCAAAAAACCATTGTTGAAGATGTGAAGGGCTACAAGACTGATGTTTACAAGCTTAAAAAGAAATTGTTTGAGCGTAAATATAGGGACTTGGAGATTAAGGAAATATAAGAGAGTTAAGAAACTTTAGCAAATTACAATATATAAGGAGTTAGAATGAAAAAGTTTTTGGTGGTATATGACAAAGAAGTAGAAGATAGGGGCAGGGATAGTTACTTAAAAGCAATTAAGAAAAATATTCCTGAAGCAATTATTGCAGATGTGGATAATTTACCCGACTGTACAGTAAGAAATGTATTAGCATTAAAACCTATGGCAGATGATACTTATAAATGGATAATGGAGCTACTAGAAGCTAACCCTATTAACGATATAGAGGGGGCAGCAAGTAAAAGGTTGACTATAACGGCTGAAGCTGTTTTAAGAGCAATTGGGGACGCTTATGGAAAAACTATTGTAATAATAAATCAGTCAGAAATTCTGGGCAAATCTTTAGCAAGAGAGTTGCTGGAACTGGGAGCAAATGTTATAAGCTTGAATTCTGATTATACTTCTTTGGAAAATCTTTTAACTATGACTGATATTGATGTTTTAGTTAGTGCAAGTAATAACGGTGATTTCACAATAGACCGTTTTTTAACTAAGGATATTGAAATTAAAATTGATTTATCTGAAGATCTTGATGATCCAAATAAAATAACTAGAGTGCCAACTATAGATGTGTTAAAAGATAGGCTGGAAAACAGCAATAAATGGTGGGAGCAAAGCAATGATTAAAGTTATTTTGATATATCAAGACGGAGACAATACGCAGGAATATTGTGAACCTCCATATAAAATTATTTTTGTAAAAAATGAAGAAGAGTTTTGGAAAAAATATAATTTAAACAATGAATATATTAAGTGCGAAGATGAACTCGCAGGTACATTTAGAGTCTATTTAAAGAAAGATAAAATTATAGAAATTAGGATTGAAAAAGTTATAGGAGATTAAAGAGAAATGAAAACTTATAGATTTGAAATTGCAGCTTATGAAGAAATTGATATTGATGCAGAAACAAAGGAAGAAGCTGAAGAAAAGGCTAAAGAATATTGGGATGAGAAATTCCCGTCAATGTTTGGCGGTGTTGAGTTTATTAAAGAGGTGGAATAATGAGAGCGTGGATATTAAGTTCAGATGAGAGTCCAGAAAATTATAGTAGTCTTGTATGGGCTGAAACAAGAGGTAGAGCAAAAGCACAAGCTAATTATGATGGTCCTTATATGTATCAATGCGACTTAGGAGCAGATGACTTTACAAGTATAAGAGCAATTAGAGCCAAGAATTTGGATAACTGTGAGGAATTTTCAGAAAAAGAGATTTGTTTGAGACTTATGAGAGACTATGGGTGGATTTTCTACTTAGGGAATGAAACCTATGACGAAGATAACATTGAAGAATTTGAAAAACTTTTTGAGGTGGGAGAATGAAAAGGTTAGAAACTATTGTTACTCTTACTCAAGTGCCGATTGATGTTGAGTTTACTTGCCCTTATTGTGAGGCAAATATTTCTGAGGGCTTTGAAGATTTTTTAGATGACCAAGGTTTATCATGGAGTGATTTTTATGATAGGCAATATGGCCCAATTAAATGTCCTTTTTGTGAAAATGAAATTGAAGCAGAATATGAATTTGATTGAGGTGGAAGAATGACAGCATTTGATGATTTAGGGAAACAGTTATTAAAGGCAACTGAACAATTAAGAGGAGTAGGAAGAAAACTCTTTGGAGATGCAAGGCTAGAATGTGATGATGTTGTCCCTGACCATTATAAAATTGGGAACTTAGACATCATGCAAACAATAATTGAAATTGTTGAGAATAACCACTTGGATGTCAGAATGAGCATATTCTTATTTAATACCTTAAAATACTTATTTAGATTTGGGAATAAGGACGGACTAAAAGATTTATATAAAGCCTTAGATTACTTAGAAAGACTAATAGCAGCTTACGGAGAAGAAGGAGAAAAAGAGAATGTTTGAAAAATTAAGTAAAAAAGTTATTAATTGGGGCAAGGCTAGGGATCTAATTCATAGGAAAAATGCGCCAAAACAATTCCTAAAATGCATTGAGGAAGTTTTTGAGTTTAAATCAGAAATGGACCAGGTTGAGAGAGTTGAACACGAGAAATTAAAAGAAATTTATACCGAGAATATGAAAATAGAAATGGGGGATATTTTCGTCACTTTAATAATATTATGCGAGCAGCTTGGAATTAATGTTATTGAATGCTTAGAAAAAGCTTACAAGAAAATAGAAGCTAGGACTGGTAAAACAATAAACGGCACTTTCGTCAAAAGTGAAGACCTTTAGAGGTCTTGGAGGATAAATGGATAAAGAGCAGCTATTACAGTACAGAATTTTAAAGTTAGAAATTGAAGATCTAGAGGATAAACTACAGAATGTTAAAACTAAGCTAGTTATGGATAAAGTACAGGCTAGCGCAATTGAATATCCATATAACCTATATAGTCTAAAGATTTGTGGACTTGAAGAAGATGCTTATACTCAAAGGCTGCAGTTGCTACTTAGAAGAAGAATAAGAAAATGTAAAAGAGCAAGGCTTGAGATTGAAGAGTATATTGACGGAATAAAAGACTCAAGAATGAGATTCATCTTTACAAAACGATATATTGACGGCTGGACCTGGATAAAAATAAGCATGAGACTAGGCAGCACTAACGAAGCATACGCAAGGTTATTGCATGATAGATTTTTAAGAAGTTGAACGATTTGAACGATTTTTACGTAGTAATATGTAAGATGAAAGAATATAAGTTATTGGTCCATGATAGCAACTAAGGATTTCAATCTAAAAGAGCACTCTAACATAGAGTGTTTTTTTATTATCCAATTTTAGAAAGGTGGTGGAGAAGTGGGACTTACAGCAAGACATAAAAAGGTGGCGGAAGAATACCTTAGAACTGGCAACAAAACAAGAAGTTACTGGAAATTCTTTCCAACTTGCAAAGATGAAAAGAGTGCAAGCGTAGGAGCTACTAAGTTATTTAAAAAGCCCTACATGAGAGACTACCTGGAAGAAAGAATGAAAGAGATTGACGAAGAAGAAATTGCTGATACTAGAGAGATTTTAAGAGGACTTACAAGGACCTTTAGAAGAGAAGAAATTCATTATGAGACTGTAACTATAAAGATCCCTTTAAAAGATGAACACGGAAATATTATTGGAGTTGAAGAAAAAGCTAAGGTTATAAAGACACCAACAGAAAACCGTGATGCAATAAAAGCTGGAGAATTACTTGGTAAGAGGTATGGACTATGGACGGATAAAATCGACATGGATATTGATGTACCTACAATTATTTCAGGGGCTGATGACCTTGAAGACTAACGAGGTTTACCTTCCTGAAGTTATTGGCAAGGGTTATGGAACTTACTGGAACTATAAAGGCAGATATAGGGTAGTAAAAGGATCTAGGGCAAGCAAGAAGTCAACTACAACTGCACTTAATATGATTTATAGGATAATGACCTATCCCAATTCCAATGGTCTAGTGATTAGAAAGGTATTTAGGACTATTAAGGATTCCTGTTTTTCTCAACTTAAATGGGCAATCCACAGGTTAAAGGTTGATAAGTACTGGAAAGCTACTAATAGCCCCTTAGAACTTACTTATTTACCCACAGGACAAAAGATTTTATTTAGAGGTTTAGATGATCCTTTAAAAGTTACATCAGTTGCAGTAGATAAAGGGAGTCTATGTTTCTTATGGATTGAAGAGGCCTACGAAATCATGAGTGAAGATGATTTTAACATGCTTGATGAATCTATAAGAGGACAGGTTCCAGATGGTCTATTTAAACAAATAACTCTAACCTTAAATCCTTGGAATGACCGTCATTGGATAAAAAGAAGATTTTTCGACCGAGAAGATAAAGACATTTTAGCCATCACTACCAATTACAAGTGTAATGAATGGTTGGACCAGGCGGATTTAAAGGTCTTTGATGAAATGAAAATCCATAACCCTAAAAGATACCGAGTAGCAGGCTTGGGAGAATGGGGAGTAGTTGACGGTCTAGTCTATGAAAACATAGAAGAAAAGAGATTTGATATATCCAGCCTTGTAGGACAAGAGGGAATAGAATCTGTTTTTGGTCTTGACTTTGGTTATACCAATGACCCGACAGCTTTATTCTGCGGTCTAATAGATCTTAAAAATAAAGTAATTTATGTGTTTGATGAACTTTATAAAAAAGGCTTATCAAATAAAAAAATATATGAAGAAGTAGAAGCCATGGGGCACAGAAAAGAATCAATTATTGCAGATAGTGCCGAGCCCAAGTCCATTGATGAATTAAGAAGTCTAGGACTTACAAGGGTAAGGGCAGCAAAGAAAGGCAAGGATAGCATTTTAAATGGCATACAGTTTATACAGAATTTTAAACTTGTAATACACCCTAGATGTGTGAATTTCCTAACGGAAGTAACAAATTATCAGTGGGCAAAAGATAAGTTTGACAACTCCATTAATAAGCCAATTGATGATTTTAACCATTTGATGGATGCCATGAGGTATGCAATCGAACCTTATATCATAAAGCATAAGAATTCAGTACAAACTTTTAGACATAGTTTATAAAGGAGGGATAAAGTGATAGACACAGAAAGAGTATTTAGCATAGATAGCAAGGCTGATTTTAGCCTTGGGCTGCTTAGAAATTTTATTGATAGGCATAGGGTGCTGTCAAAAAAATACTATGATTTAAGGGATATGTATAAAGGCAAACACCTAATACTACTTAGAGATAATAACAAGCCAATTTACAAGCCAGATAATAGGCTAGTCGTTAATCATGCTAAGTACATTGTTGATACTTTAAACGGTTTTTTTACAGGCATACCAATTAAGACAATTTCTGAAAATCCTAGAGTTAATGATTATATACAAGAGTTTGACAGATATAACAATATTGATGACCTAAATTCTGAAATAGCTAAAAAGTGTAGTATATATGGCCGTTGTTACGAATTATTATTTATTGATGAGAAATCTAAGGTTGGGGCTACTTATATAGATCCCATGGATGCCTTTATTATTTATGACAATTCTATAAGACAAAAACCTTTATTTGGAATCAGATATACAAGAGATAAAGAGGGAGCTTTAATTGGAACTTTTAGTGATGATGCCAAGATTTATTACTTTAGAAGTAATGACAAGGGAGAACTCATAATTGACCAGGAAGAGCCTCATTATTTTAAAGCGGTCCCAATGGTTGAGTATGTAGAGAATGAAGAACTACAGGGCGCATTTGAGAATGTAGAAACACTAATTAACGCTTACAACAAGGCTATAAGCGAAAAGGCCAATGATGTTGATTACTTTGCTGATGCTTATATGGCAATTCTGGGAGCCTTACTGGAAGAAAAAGACATTATAAATATTAAAAATAACAGAATTATTAATATAGAGCCCATTGCTGATAGTCAACAGCTAGAGGTTAAATTCTTAGAAAAGCCTAACGCTGATACAACACAGGAAAATCTTATTGATAGGCTAGAAAAACTAATTTTTAATATATCCATGGTGGCAAATATCAATGATGAAAACTTTGGAACATCAAGTGGCATAGCCTTGAAGTACAAATTGCAATCAATGAGTAATTTATCAAATGTTAAAGAGCGTAAATTTGTTAAGGGCTTAAATAAAAGATTTGAGTTAATAGCCAATGTCCCTAATACTCCTATAGGAGAAGATGACCTTAAAAACATTAAATATATATTTACAAGAAATATACCTAACAACACAGTAGAAGAGGCACAAACAGCAGCTGAACTTATAGGAATAACAAGTAAAGAAACAGCCCTTAGTACCCTAAGTATTGTTGATGATGTTAAAAAAGAATTAGATCTTATAAAAGAAGAAGAGGGACACGGGGACCATGACTATATAAATTATATGGATAGCCTTGAGGACTTAGACAATGAAGTTGAATAAAGACCAAATGAGAGCCTATCAATATGCAGTTAAAAGAGAAAAAGAACATATTGCAGCCAGGAAAAAGGAAGACAAGGCTTTTAACAAGCGTGTAGACAGCATTTATAAAAACTTAAGATTTGATATCCAAGATGAGATTTATAAGTTTATAGGCAGGTATGCCGACAAAGAGGGAATAACCCGAACTGAAGCCAACAAAAGAATTGAAAGTATAGATTATAAAAGAGCATTAAAGAGAGTTAGAGACATAAACTTAAGAGGTCCGCTTACTGAAGAACAGAAAAGACAGCTGGATAATTTAAACATAACATCTAATTTAACAAGGTTAGAAATGTTACTAGAAAATGTGAATTTATCCTTAATTGATACTTATGGACGGCTAGAAACCAATATTGGAGATTATCTTATCTATACAGGTAAAAAAGAACTTGAAACTCAAGCTGAGGACTTAAACCTTACCATTCATAGTTCCCAGAAAATAAAAAATAATATTGAGAAGATAGCGAAAGCTGACTTTCATACAGCTACTTTTAGTGAAAGGTTATGGGCTGATAAAGCTAATTTAAAGAACAACCTGGAGCTGGGAATTACAAAAACAATTATAAGGGGACAGAATCCAAAAAGGTGGTCAAGGAATTTACAAAGAAACCTTAAAGACAACATAGCTAATGCAGAATATTCTGCAAGAAGAATTGCTATAACTGAGACTGCAAGAGTGCAAGGAGAAGTAGTTAAGGAATCTTTTAAAAGTAACGGCTATGACAAATATATTTATATAGCCGAGCCGACAGCTTGCGAAATTTGCACAGAATTAGATGGCACAGTCCACAAAGTAGAGGATGCTGTACCAGGAATTAATTATTATCCTATGCATCCATTTTGTAAATGTGGCGCGAGTCCATACTATGAAGAAAGTTAATATTTAATTTTAAAGTCCAAGCTTTGAAGACTCTAAAAGCCAAGGAGTATAAAAGTTAAGCATTATAACTATAAATTATGGAGGTTAAAAATGAACGAAGATAACAAGAACTTAAATCAAGATGTAGCTGATGCTGAAGAGACTGGCCACAAAAAAGAAAACTTTGATGTAGCTAGAGAAAAAGTCCCACATGATTCTGTAGTTAAAAATAATAAAGAAAGAGATCCTGAAGATAATCAGGCTGAAAAGAAATATACAGATAAAGATGTGGACGAGATCATAAATAAAAAATATGCTAAGTGGCAAGAACAAAAGGAAAAAGAAATTTCTGAAGCTGAAAAGCTAGCAAACATGGATGCCAACCAAAGAATTGAGTATGAAAGAGACCAATTAAAGAAAGAACTGGACGAGTTAAAGGCACAAAACAACAAATCATCTATGGCGGGGACTGCAAGAAAGATGTTATCAAAAGAGGGAGTAAATATTGAAGATGAGCTTATTTACAACCTTATAACTGATGATGCAGAAACTACTAAAAACAATGTTGATAGTTTTATAGGTGCTTTTAATAAGGCAGTTGACACTAAGGTCAATGAAATACTTAAGGGAAAAACTCCTTACAGGTATGGAGGACAAAACAAGTTAACAAAAGCAGAAATACTTGATATTAAGGACGAAGACGAAAGAAGAAAGGCAATAGCCGAAAATCTTGAATTATTTGATTAAGAAAGGATGTTAAATTATGGCAAAATTAGAAAAACTAACTGAAAACCTAAGCAAAGCTAATGCAATATTAGTTACTAATAAATTTGGTAATTCTTTAAAGGGACTACTAGATGTTTTAGGAGTTCATAGAAGAATTCCACTAAGAGTAGGCGACAGAATACAAACATATAAGACAGTGGCAACTTTAGAAAATGGAACAGTTGATAAAGGAGACATTATCCCACTATCTGAAGTAAAGGTAGAAGAAGACGAAGCTAAAAAGCTAACTTACAAAAAATATAGAAAAGCAGTTGCCTTTGAAGATATCCAAAAATATGGTGCAGCTAGAGCAATTGAAATGACAGATGCAGCTATTATTAAGGAAGCACAAAAGGGTCTAAAAGCTGATTTATTTGGAAACATTAAAAATGCACAAAAAACAACTCAAGGTGTAGGCCTACAAGGTGCAGTAGCCCAAGCTTGGGGAAATATCCAAACTATTTTTGAAGATGATGGAGCAGAAACAGTTATTTTTGTAAATCCATTAGATGTTGCTGATTACTTAGGAGAAGCAACAATTACAACTCAAAAGGAATTTGGTCTTAATTATCTAACTAACTTCTTAGGTGCTGATGTTGCAATCATCACTTCTCAAATAACTAAGGGAGAAGTTTATGCTACAGCTATAGAAAACTTAATCTTTGCCTACGCAGATCTAAATGATGGTGATGCAGCTAGAGAATTTGAACTAATTACTGATGAAACTAATGTAATTGGACTAAGACATGACCAAACAAATGACAGATTAACCTACGAAACAACAGTAGTAGCAACAGGTCTATTAGTTGCTGAAAGACTTGACGGAGTAATTAAATCTACAATTCAAAAGGCGGCTACTGTATAAAAAGAGGTGCTAAATGATAGTAAAAGTTATCAAAGATTATTTTGACAAAAGCGATAATAAAAAGCTTAAAGTCAAAGGTTCCATCATTGAATATAAAGATGATAATAGAGCCAAAGAACTAATAAAACATGGTGTAGCTGAAGAAATCACAATAGATGTTGTTGAACCTAAGAAAGAAACAGGAAAAGATAAAGCTGCATCTAAATAGGGGGTGCAGCTATGACAATTTTTGAAACTGTTAAAGAATTAATTTTTATTGACCAGGAAATAACAGCAAGCCAAGAAAAGTTATTAAATACAATTGTAGATCTAACTACTAAAAAGCTACTGTCTAAGTTACAAGATAAAGAAGTACCTGAACAGCTTGAACACATAATAATAGAGGTTTCTATTATTAGATATAACCGTTTAGGAAGCGAGGGTATGAGTAAAGAATCCCAAGATGGAAGAAGTATTGAATTTAATAACAATGACTTTAAAGACTTTGAAGATGAAATTGCTGATTATTTAAATGGTCTTAATAAAAATACACATAAGAGTAGGGTGCGTTTTCTATGAGATTTGAAACTAATGTAATTTTTATCAAGGTTGAAAAAACCTATAACCGCATTACTGGAGATTATAGCATGGAAGAGACGGACAGAACAGTAAGGTTAGCTGATGTTACTGACACAGGAATGGAAAGGCAGCAGCTGCTTTATGGAACCGTGGGAAGCCAAGCCATAACCATAAGGTTAAAAACACCAGTACAGCTTGATTATGACTATTTAATTGTAAATGGTATCAAGTACACGGTAAGAAAATTAGTAACTTATAGAGGACGTCAAACTATAGAGGCGGTGGTCCTAAAATGAAAATAAAATTAAGTGGGATAGGAGCACTAATAAATGCCTTAAATAGTGAAACGGTAAACCCTAAAATTAAAGAGGCGGTAAAGAAAAACGGTGCAGATATGCATCAAAAGGCTTTGGAACTTGTACCAGTTGACACAGGAACTCTAAAAAGAAGTATTACTTTAGAAATTAAAGACGGAGGCTTAACAGCCGAAGTTAAAGAACATACTGAATATGGAGTGTATTTGGAGCTAGGAACTAGGTATATGGCAGCCCAGCCTTACATGAGGCCAGCCTTAAATTTTGTAAAAGATAAATTCAGAAATGACTTAAAAAAGGCGGTGGATTGATGATAATTACACCCCATCAAGATTTTTTTAATATTTGCAGGGATATAGCTATTAAATTAATAGGGGAAGAAAATGTTTATGATTTTCTACCGCCTAAAGGTGCTAAGTATCCTTTTATATACATTGGAGTACAACAGCACACGGAAGACACATGGAAAAATAAAGATGCTATATATCCAACAATTTATCAAGACATATATATTTATAATGACAATCCACTTAAACGAGGGAGTACAAGTAAGCTTGCAATGGACTTCGTCAGTATTTTAAGAACAATTAATACTACGAATATTGCCTCCTTAAACCCTAATTATGATTACCATTTTAACGAAATCACTTTCAATTTACGCCCCGACAATACTGCCGAGGTCCCATTGATGCAAGCACACATTTATATAGAATTAAAAGCTTACTAAGGAGTTGAAAATATGAATAAAGACCTAAAGCCTATAATGGGCATTGAATTGATATTACTATTTAGAGATTTAGAAGAAGCTGCAACTAAGCCAGCAACTAAAATGGCCTTCCAAACTGAACACTCAATGGAAGCATCAAAAGATAGTGATAGCACAGAAACAAAAGACGGAGCAGTAACAACATCATCTACTGTAGAAGAAGAAATTACTGTAACTACAATTATGGCAAGAGAAGACCCTACTGCAGATTTCCTTGAAGAAGCATTTTATGACAATAAAATTATTGAAGTATGGGAAATTGACAAGAAAAACAAAAATGAAGAAGGACTTTATAAGGCAGAATATAGACAATGCAAAATTACAGATTTTAGCAAGACAGCAAGTGCTGAAGATCCTACAGAATTGGAACTAACTCTTTTAACTAATGGACAAAGACAAAAGGGTTATACACCTCTAAGTAAGGAACAAGAAAAGATAGCCCAATATGTATTTAGAGATACTGAAGTTTATAAGGGCGAAGAAAACGAAAAGAACGCAATTAAGAAAGCGCAATAAGACATTTATAAATTGGAGTGCAAAAAGCACTCCTTTTTTTTGAAATTTTTAGATGAAAAGGAGCATAAAACATGGCAATTCTTAAAAATGGACGAGATTTTACCTTAAAAATTAATGATAAAGAATACCCTCTAAGAATATCTTTTAGATCTTTAGATTATTTAGATCAAGTTTATACCCTTGAAGACAAGGAAAGCGGAATCAAATTTGGATTTGGTCTTAACCTTTTAGTGATGGGGCTACAAATTAAGAATATAACAGCAATTATTAATCTTTTAAAGGCTGCAACTCTACATTTAGCACAAAAACCATCTGAAGATGAAATTATAGAAATGATTGATGGCTTGAATGATAAAGAATACTTTGCTTTATTTGACGGACTAGATGATTTTTTATCAAATGCGGCTCTTACAAAACATGCTTACAGGCAAATCAAGAAAGCCGCAGTAGCAGAAACGAAAAAATCAGAAGAAAAGAAGAACTAAGTTATTTTGATTTCTTAGCTAACATCTTAGAGATTTACCCTCATTTAAGCGTTGATGAAGCTGCAAATACTAGCTTGAGAGACTATGAAGTAATGACTGAAGCCTTTGTTAAAAGGGAACAAAAAGAAATATTTAATAATAAATTCATTGCATCTTATACAGCATGGCAAAATGCACAAATACAAGCAACGGACAAGAGGGGCAAAAGATATGTTAAAAACTTTAAAGATCTATTTGATTATGACAAAGAGCTTGAAAAGCTAGGAAATAAAGGCAATAAGAAATCTGAAGAAAGAAAAGATTATAGCTTATTAGATAAGCTAGCAGAAATAAACGGAGAAGGGAGGTAAAAATGAGTGAATATAATGTAACGGCCATACTAACGGCAAATGCTAAAAGCTTAATTGCAGGTATGAAAGAAGCCCAAGCCAGCGTTCAAGAATTTGGGAAATCCACTACAAGCATTGGTACAAGCGTGCCCGCTCTATTAAATGGAATTGGTAAGGGCTTAACAGTGGGTTTAACAGCCCCAATTACAGCTGGTTTTGCAGCAAGTGTAAAGGCATCTAGTGACTTTGAGAGCGCCTTAACTGGTGTAGCAAAAACTACAAATTTAAGCGGTAAAGAACTAGAAGCAATGGGAACAGCTATTAAAAACATGGCTAGAGAAGTTCCAGCATCAACAACTGAAATTGCAGCCGTTGCTGAAGCTGCTGGGCAATTAGGAATCTCTAAAGAAAATATAATGGGATTTACCCGTACAATGATTGATATGGGGGAAGCCACAAACCTTACATCTGAAGAAGCTGCAACTGCATTTGCTAGATTTGCCAATATAACTCAAATGCCTCAAACGGAAATGTCAAACTTAGGATCCACAGTTGTAGCTTTAGGTAATAACTTTGCAACAACTGAAAAAGAAATTGTTGACATGGGAATGAGATTAGCAGCGACAGGAACTCAAATTGGACTTAATCAAGCCGAGATTATGGGACTTGCAACTGCAATGTCTTCTGTTGGCATTAATGCCGAAGCAGGTGGTAGTGCCATGTCCACAACAATGAAGAAAATCAACTCTGCTGTACTTGGATCAAGCGAAAAAATAAAAGATTTTGAGCAAAATATTTCAGGCGCAACAGGTATTACTGCTGCAGAATTTTGTACAGCTATGGAAGCGGGTGGAAAATCAGCTGAAAACATGGCTAATAGATTAGGTATAGTCCCCAAATATGCAAAAGAATTGGCTAAAGATTTGATGAAGTCCACTGTATCTTTAGATGGATTTGCAAAAGTAGCAGGTATGTCAGCGGAAGAGTTTTCAGAAGTTTGGAGAACAAAACCTACTGAAGCTTTAGAAGCATTTATTTCAGGGCTTCAAAAAGTTGTAGAGAGTGGTGGAGATGTAAATGGTGTTTTATCAGATTTAGGAATTACAGGAATAAGAGAGACCGACACCTTAAATAGATTAGCAGGCGCTGGAGATATGCTTAACCAAGCCTTTGATATGGCTAATGAATCTTTTAGTAAAAATACCGCCCTATCTAATGAAGCAGCTCAAAGATACGCTACATTTGCCAGCCAAGTAAGGACTTTATGGAACACTATAAAAGAGGTTGGAGTTGTAATTGGAGATATTTTAATACCTTACGTTCAAAAGGCTGTTGATTTCATTGGAAAACTTGTTACAAGTTTTTTGGATATGGATCCATCTGCACAAAAAGCAATAGTAGTAATTGCAGCCGTTGCAGCGGCGATTGGTCCATTACTGATTACTTTATCTAAGATTCCAAAAACTATTGAAAATATACAAACTGGATTTGGACTTTTAAAGAAAGGTCTTGGACTACTAGGCGGAGGATTCACAAAATTAGGTGGGTTTGCAAAAGCTGCCTATGGAATTATAATGGCACATCCATTTATAGCAATTGCAACAGCCGCGGCAGTAGCAATTGGTCTTATTATTGCTAATTGGGATAAAATTGGTCCAATAGTAGCCCAAGTTTGGGAAGGTATTAAGACCAAGGCAGCCGAAACATGGACGGCAATAACCGAAGGAGTAACCGCCTTTATAGAGGGCTTTAAAACTGCATGGGAAGCAATCCCAGAATTTTTTAGTAATCTTTGGACTGGAATAACTGAAGGAATTACTACAGCCTTTGATGGCGCTAAAGAAGCTATAGTTACTGTATGGGACGGTATTAAAACAGCAGTAGTTGAAAAAGTTACTGGTATTAAAGATGGAATAATGCAAGCATTAGAACCTATATCAGGCAACATTGAAAATATATGGAATGGTATTAAAACAGCTACTCAAGCAGCTTGGGATATTATTAAAAATGTAGTAATAGGCGCAGGTCTTATAATATTACAAACAATTACTGGCGACTTTAAAGGCGCAGTTGATAGTGCAAAACAAATTTGGGATAACTTAAAACAAGCTACTCAAACAGCATGGGAAGCAATAAAAGATATAATTAAAAATGCTATTGAAGCAGCAAGCACAGTTATATCAACAGTTACTGGAAAGATTAAAGAAGCAATAACAACTGCATGGAACAATGTAAAAGAAACAACTACAAGTGTATGGAATAGCATTAAAGAGGCTATAAAACAAGCTTGGGAAAATATAAAAGAATCTGTAAAAACATCAATTGACAATGTTAAAAAAGCTATTAAAGATGGATTTGACCAGGCAAAACAAAATATAAGCACAGCAGTAGAAAATATTAAGAAAACTGTTAGTGAAGGCTTTAAAAATGTACTAACTACAATAAAAAATACGTTACGAGAACTTCCAGGAACTATTAAAACGGCATTTTCCCAAGCAATAAATGCGGCTAAGTCTTTTATTAGTCAAGCAGTCCAAGTTGGTAGAGACCTAATCAATGGATTTATTACTGGAATAAAAGAAATGGCCAGCAATTTAGCAAACGCTGCTAAAAGTGTAGTTGGAAATGCAATAAGCGCTGCAAAAAGTGCCTTAAAAATCCATTCCCCTTCTAGGGTCTTTAAAGATATAGGTTTTTATACTGTAAAGGGATTTGCAGTAGGGCTTACTGATAATGCAAAGATGGCAGCAAATGCTATGAATAAAGTAATAGATCCTTTAACTGGTACTAGCGTAGACATAGGCTCTAACCTTGCAGATATTAATGGGCAAGCTAAAAATGCTATAGATTATACAATTACCGATAAATTAGGGGGACAAAAACAAAGTCAAACTCTAATTTTAAGACTAGGTAATAAAGACTTTAAAGCATTTATAGAAGACATTACAGATTTACAAGGTCAAGAAATAAAGCTTCAGGAAGTTTATGGAATTTAGGAGGTGCTATTATGTATGATTTTTTAAGGACAGATAAGGTAAGATTGCCGAGTTTTAGCACTACCCAAACTATTGTTGATGGTATAAATTTAGATGAAACATTGAAAGGCTATCGAACATTAGCAGTTAGAGGAAGAGAAACAAGTTCCCGAAACATACAAGTTCACGATAAAAATAGTTATATAAATAGCACCAATCCAATTTTAGATGGTGCTATTTTATTGGGCTCTAACATACCAGCAAAGAATATATTAGTTGACTATCAAGTATCCACAAAAAATTATAGAGATCAAACGGAACTATACGAGTTGTTAAATTATTACATCAACAAGCCACTTGTAAAGCTCATATTTACAGATGATTTAAAGTATTTTTATAAGGGGACTTTGGCAAACATGGGAGAAATTGAAACATCACTAGAACATAAAGGAGAAATGGAGTTTGCAATTCATGACCCCTATAAATATTCCAATGAAATCTTTATAGAAAAATTTGCTGGAAGTGGAGAAATAAACAGATCTATGCTTTATCCAGTAGCCTTAGAATGGATTGAAATAAAATCTAAAACAAATACAGATAAACTAATTATAAAAAATAACTCCACAGGTAAAAGAATTATTATAGATTCCAATATGACAAGCACAGATAGGATAAAAATCTACTTTAAAGAATTTTTAGTAGAACAGAATAGAAAAGAAAACATAAGCGCTAAAATGGATATTACTAGCGACTATGAAGACTTTGAAATAAATACTGGAGATGTAATAAGCACAAATATAGATGCAGATATTGAGATATCTTATAGGGAGCGTAAATTATGATTTATTTATTTGATATAAAAGAAAAGTTTATAAATCTTATTAGGCGCAACGAACTTAAAGAAGCTATCCAAGAAGAAAATCTTAATGGTACTGATAGGATAGATTTAGAAATCTTATTGGAATATAAGGATAAATTAAAAGGCGCAGCCTATATTGCACATAGAGATGTTACAAACCCCAATGAATTTTATTTTTATAGAATAATTACTTGCAGCAATACATCTAATAGCATACTTGTAACGGCTATAGCGAGCCAATTTGACGATTTAAGAGCCTATGGGTACTTAAGAGAGTTTAGAAGAGATAAGGCAACAGCAAGAGAAGCTGCAGAAATTGTTTTTGGTGGAAGTAGATGGGAAGTAATACAAGCTGACGATACACCGCGAAAACAATTTTACATCTATGATCTAACAAGGTTAGATTCTCTTAAGAAACTAATTGAAACTTACAATGTTGAATTAGAATTTAAGGTAGTTATAACAAAAAATAAGATAACTAGAAGAATTGTAAAGATATATAACCGCCGTGGAATTAAAGTAAATAAAAGATTTTACTATGGATCCAACGCATTAGAGGTTATAAAAGAAGAAAGCCGTCAGGATATTGTAACAGCGGTAATAGGTAGAGGTAAGGGAGAAGAAAAGTTTGATACTAGCGGAAAAGCTACTGGTGGATTTGGAAGAAGAATAGATTTTAAGGGAATAGAGTGGAGCAAAGAAAAAGGTAATCCAATTGATAAGCCTATAGGCCAAGAATACCTAGAACTAAAAGAGGCTACTCAAAAGTATGGATATTCTGATGGTACACCAAGATTTAAAATTGTAGTGCATGACCAAATAACAACCCCCGAAGAATTAATACAAGCTTGTTATGAAGATTTAGTTAGACTATCAAGGCCCTTAGTGCAATTTAAAGCAAATATTTTGGAAATTGGAGCGGCTAATATAGGGGACAGAATACAAATAATAAGAAAAGACCTAGACATTTATTATACAGCTAGAGTTTTTAAGATTAAGAGGAACCTATTAAATGCTGACTTAACAAGCGTAGAACTGGGAGACAATATTGCTTATAACCAGGTTACAAAAAATAAAGAGCTTGTTAATCAAATAGAAAGCTTGAATAATAGAGTTTCTGAAGTTGCAAAGAGTGCAAACCTCACATTTATAGATGTACTAGAAGAAATGAGAAAAGGGCTTGAAAATTCCTATTTTAATCAAGACGGCTATAACTATGAGTTAAAAGTTGGAAATCCATATAAGTTACCAGCAGGCTATTATAGTTTTAATGCTCCTATAGAAAAGAATCCTACTAAAGTAATTTATATGGGCGCAGGAACAATGGCAATAGCAAATAAAAAGGACTCTACGGGCAAATGGCAATGGCAAACATTCGGAACTGGAGATGGCATTTTAGCCGAGGCTATAGTTGGTAAATTAGGGGAATTTGCAACGGTAAATGCAAATCAAATAAATGTTAATAATGACTTTGCAAATACACCAATAGGGAAAAAGGTAGTAGTGCAAGATGAGTTATATAACAATGTTAAGATTACTCAATCTAAGGGAGTGCAGGTCCTTGATAATCAAAACAGGGAACGAGTTCAACTTGGTAATTGGTCATCTGGCAGGTACGGACTAAAACTTACTGATGCATCAGGTAATCGAACAATCCTTGATGACAATGGGATATTACAATCATGGCAAGATGGAAGATGTGACAATGTTGACGATAAAAACCCTTTGAAGCTGCATATTTATATTCCAAAAGAAACTCAAAGGATATACAAGGCAGCACTTAGAATTTATACGGAAGGCTTTAGGGCATATTCAAAAGCCACAGAGTGGAAAGGAACACAGTCAACATCAACAGATTCTGGTGGTGGAGATTATACATCAACAGATTCTGGTGGCGGAGATTATCCGTCAACTGATTATGGTGGTGGGAAAGTTCAAACTTCGCACGGTGCTTCTCATGTAAGAGATACAATGGCAAGAGTAAATGTTCAGGGAAGTACAAATGGCGGATATGTTGAAATCTATAAAGTTACTTATCACGAACATGATGTGGATATACCCGAACATAGGCATGATGTAAGGATTCCAAGCCACAGACATGATGTAAGAATACCAAGCCACAGGCATGGAGTAGATATACCAGGACACCAACACGATATTGTTTTTGGAATTTATCAAGAATATGCAAGGAATGTAAGGACTGAAATATATATCAATGGAACTGACAGAACAGCAGCTATTTCTGGAAGTGGCTATATTTATGGAAATAATGATGAAATGAACCTTACGAATTATCTAAAAAATGGATGGAATGAAATCGAAGTTAGGTCAAACAATAGATGCCGTGTAGATGCAACGATATTTATTCAAGCCTTGCTTAACTATGGAGGTTATTAATTATGGAAAAACAAGAAATAAAAGTTACTGAACTCAAAGAAAATGGTGCAGTCATAGAAGAGACAATGACTTATGAAAAAAATATTGACCAATTAAAAAACGAAGTAAGAGATTTGGAATACAGAAAGCAAAGTCTCTATGAACAAATGGTAGCAATGAGGAAAATGTATAAAGGATATGAAGAAAAACAAAAAGCATTAAAGGATGTTATAGCAAAATTAGAGCCTAAAAATGATGCACCAGGTACTGTAGATGATATTTTTGAAAATCTATAAAAGGAGCAAATATGGTTAACAACGAAATAATTAAATTAAAGTTTGACAACTCTTTCAATGGTCGCTTATTTGCAACACAAGGCGACACTGGAAGAGTTTTTAATTTACAAGTATTTGACGACTACAACAAGCCAGTTGATGTAACTGGAATGAAACTAAGAATGTATGTGGCGAACTCTAAGGAAGTATCTTATTCTGAAGGGGAAATAGTCGAAGATGTTGAAGGCAAAATTAAAGTTCAAGTTTATAATTCCCAACTTAAATACCCTGGCAAGCAGAAAACGCAATTTATACTCACAGATAAAGATGGTCAAAAGATAGGGTCTAAAATATTTGACCTATGGATTGAAGAAGGACTGGAAGCAGGTCCTACAGTTGGAAGAAATATTTATGTAGACTTTGAAAAAATAAATGAAGCTTTAGACTTAATCAAAGATTATGACAAGACCCTTGAAGAAGCTAAAGAAGTTGATGCATCTTTAAAAGTTGGCATTAATGAGGGAATTGAAGCAAGAAATAATTTAGCTGACTGTAAGAAAAAAGCCTTAGAAATCAAGGACCAACTTGATAAGTCAAAAGTAGATGCTAATAAAACTTTAGATGACTTAAAGACGACTAAAACAGAATCTGAAACTTTAAAAAGTGATTTAAGCCTAGAAAATCAAAAAGCTACAGAAAACTTTAATGGCTTGAATACAAAAATTGAAGAAGGCAAAACTACAACGAGTGAGTTAAATACAAACATAGAAAATGCTAAAACAAATAAAGAAAACTTAGACAAGTCAAATACAACTGCTTTAGCTACAAAAAACTCTTTAGAAGATGTAACAACTACGGCAAACTCAACTAAAGAAAATCTAAGCAATCTAAAAAATCAAGGAGATACTTTATCTGGAGATTTAACGGCAAAGATTATTGATGGAAATAAATTAAAGTCAAATCTTGATGCTAGTACAAGTAACGCAGAAAATGCTAAAAGTAATTTAGATGCAAGTGTAGAAACTGCAACAAGTACAAATACAAATTTAAAAGCAACCGATACAGAAGCTAAAAAGACCGAAGCACTGATAAAAGATTTGATGAGTCAGTTGGGGAAAACCCAAGATGAAGTAAAACAAATTATAGCATCTGGAGACTTATCAAAGTATGTAACGGAACCTAAGTTACAGGAAGCTTTGAAAGCTTATGCTACAAAGAAAGATTTGTCTAGTATCGATGTAACAGGTCAACTTGGAGATTATGCAAAGAAAACTGAAGTACCTACAAAGCTATCAGAACTAACTAATGACAAAGCTTTTAAGACTGAATCTGAAATCCAAGCAATGATTAACAATTCCACAAAATTAAAGAAAGAAGTTGTTACTTCTCTGCCTTCTTCTGGTGTTGATGATGTGGTTTATCTTTTAAAGAATAAAAGCGAGTCTAATAATGTCTGCACTGAATATTTATGGATAAATGGAAGTTGGGAAATCATTGGAGACACTAAGGTTGATTTAACTGATTATGTAAAGAAAAGGGAAGTTAAGTCGATAATAAAAGACGTCGTAAAAAAGGAGGCAATAAAGCCTATTTTAAAAATGACAGCGGTCATAGACCAAGCAAATTCTAATCCGCTAACCTGTGTAACCTATGAAGATGATGCGAAGATGATGGAAAAAGGGTCTGTAGCCTGGGACGATTTCTTTGAGACCAAATTAGTCCTCTTTAAAGACGGGAAAGAAGTCCGAGAGCTTCAAGACAGCGAACTAAACGACCTAAAGCCTGAGGACGGAGATGTCATGGCAAAGTTTAAGCGTATGGGACTTAGTATTAAAAATGTCGAAGATAAAGTCTATGTGACAATGACAAATGACACTGATAATCCAAACTTTCAATACTATGCTCATACCAGAGGAACGAGCAGAAGAGAAGCCTTTTATCTAGGGGCTTACTTAGGATTTTTAGATGGGAACAATCTTAGAAGCGTTACAGGTAAAAAGCCGCAAGAAAATAAATCTATGACTGATTTTAGGAATTATGCACAAGCCAACGGAAGCGGATATGACCTTTGTGGATTTTATCAACTGACATTCTTGCAAGCCATGTATGTTTTGAAATATGGAAACTTAGATTCTCAAACTGCAATTGGTAGAGGGTTGACAAGTGGTGGGCAAAGTGCCACGAACACAACTGGAACAACTAATGGCAAGGGTATTGATTATGGAACTAGCAGCGATGCCAAACAGATGAGATTTCAATTTATAGAGAATTTATATGGCAATAGGTTTTGGGCTATTGATGGAATAGTAACAGGTGAAAGTTGCAGGTTTTATACAGCTTTAGATAATTTTAACGACAATAGAAGCGGATATTTTGACACAGAAATAAATGGTATAGGCTCTGGAGGTTGGACAAATAAGGTTTACGGCACAACAGAATTGGGTTTTTTACCCAAAGAACTTAATGGCAGTACTACGATACATTATTCTGACCATTCCAATGTAAACTCTCCATGCAGCATGTTTTTTGGTGGTGATTCTAACCGTGGGCGTGCTGCGGGTAGTTTCTGTTTCCGTTTATATCATGGGGCTTCTGACAATCAATGGTATCTAAGTGCTCGCTTAATGTTTTTGTAGGAGGTTTAGATGAAAGAATTAAAAAATGTGCAAGGCAGTAAGGAAGCTGCTAAAGAATTAATTATAGGCACGGACACAGTTTATATACATTCTAATATAAGGAAGGCAGAAAAGACAGACGATTTAATGGAAGGCGAGGACTTGTATGTCTATGACGAGATACAAATGTCTAAGGATGAATATTTAGAGAAAATACAGAAAGAACTGGAAATAAGTAATAGTGCAATGGCTGATTTAATGATGATGGTAGGAGGTATGGAGTAATGGCAATGTTTATAGCTTTAAGATTAATGGATGGTACTTTTAAGTATAAGAAGATTTTTGGTTTTAAAAGATTCTTGGTTTTTAAGGAAGATACTGATGCTATTCTTGTGGCTGAAGGCAGGCAAGATTTGATAGAAGAGCTCTAATTAATAAGAGCAAACAAGAGGTGAACGCATGGAATACAAGACAATTGAGGAACTTTATTTAGCAGTAGGAGTTGCAGGAGCTATTATAATTGTTTTTTTAGGTTTGTTTACCTATTTGGTAATTTCAAATGATAAGAAGAGGACAGACCAAATAAACAACATTATTGATAGGATTGGAACTTTGCAAATCAACGATACTGATTTTAAAAGTTTGATAGAAAATTTAGCAGAAACAGTTAAAGAATTTTCTAAGACTACTAGAGTTATGGCAGATACTTTGAACAGATTAGATTACTATAACAAAGACTTACACAAGAAATTAGAAAAACATGATGATAAGGTGGAAAAAATTTTAGATGAATTAAGGAAATAAGGGCGGCTTTAATGGCTGCCTTTTATTATGCAATAAAGGAGTTGATGAGATGATAAAAATAATGTTGGACCCAGGACATGGGGCGGGCGCATTCCATAATCGTGGATTTAAAAACATTCCAGGATTTGAGTTCTGCAATGAAGGAGATTGCAATTACGTCTACTCATTGAAGCTTAAGAAAGCTTTGGAAAACTATGGATTTATAGTTGGCATTACACGTTATAACAGATTTGACAACCCGACTTTAGCACAAAGAGGTCAAAAAGCAAAAGGCTATGATTTACTAATCAGTTTACACTCTAACGCTGCAGGTGGTACTGCAACAGGGACAGAAATTTGGGACTCTACAAATCCACGCGAAAGTATAAAGACTTTGACTGATAAATTATGCGTAGCAATATCAAATGCAATTGGTACTAACAACAGGGGTACAAAATACAGGAAAAATAAATCAGGAACTAATTTTTATGGAATCCTAAGAAATGGCATGGCAAAACATAATTTTATTATCGAGCACGCATTTCACGATAACTTTATAGACTGTAAAAAGTATGTTGATAGTTTAGATAAGATAGCAGCAGCAACAGCAAAGACACTTGCAGAATACTATGGACTTGTAAAGTCAAATAAGTCACAGCCTACTAAGACACCGATATTAAACAAGCCTAGTGCAAGTTTGGAACAAGTTAAAGAATGGGCAAGATCAAAGAATAACAACCAAGAATTTATAAACCTTGCAGAAATTTATTTTGAACTAGCACCAAAAGTAGGAGTTGACCCAGCAATAGCCTATGCACAAATGGCACACGAAACGGGATTTTTGTATAAAGTGAAATCTGCTGCAGGAATAGATTCCAGCTATCATAACCCTTGCGGTCTTAAAGTAACTCAAGGCGGCGGAGACTATCAAGCTTCAGCCCATAAAAGATTTGCCGATTGGGGAGCTGGAGTTGGTGCTCATATAGACCACTTAGCTTTATATACAGGTGCTAAAGGGTACCCTAAAACACTTACTGCAGATCCAAGACATTTTCCATATTTACTAGGGACTTGCAAATATGTAGAAGACTTAGGCGGCAAATGGGCACCAAGTAAAGATTATGGAAATAAATTAATGAAATATGTAAATGAAATTAGAAATACAAAGGCGGTAGGAAAAATGGAAAATCAAAAAGAACATTGGGCAGAAAAATCTTTTAAAAATTTAAATGATAAAGGAATTGAGATTCACGAAAGACGATTTGATGAACCGATTACAAGAGGAGAATTATTTTCATTACTTGATAGAGTTTTAGAAAAACTAGAAAAATGAAACTAAGTATAAAGTTTAAGCCGAGATGTGACGAGAGGCCCTGGCTCTTAGTAAGAGTAGGGGGAGAATACTCCCAGCACGCACATCTTAAGAGCAAAAGCGACTGTATAAAAGTTAGGCATTTAATTGATATAAATAAATATCCTTATAACAAAGACTTTAAAATTGCTATGAAGAGATTACTCACGGAAGAAGAGTTTAAAAATTTGGAAAAACACCAACGATATTTTAATTCTAACCGTGGAGTAAGAAGAAAAAGGTAATTTAAGCTATTTTAAGGCATACATTTATATTAGTTAAAAATAAAAACGCTTATATGGGCAATCTGGGAGGTTATCCTTGTAAGCAAGTAAAATGCAGTATTTGAGAGTTGAAAGGAGGTGGAAGAGTGAAAAAAGAAGATTTAATTAGGAAATTAGGCTCCAGAAAATTTTGGGCTTGCGTGAGTGCGGTAGTAATTGCTTTAGTAGCTTTTACAAACTCTGCACCAGAAACTACAGAAAGAATTGTAGCTTTAGTATCAGCAGTTGGTGGGTTATGTATCTATATGTTAAGCGAAGGCATGGCAGATAGTAAATCTGAAGATGTTACAAACTACATTGAAACAAAAGACTACATGGAAAAATAAAATAGTACGATTATAACCTTATAAATTTAAGTAGAATTTTAATTATTTATTTCAAATACACTAAGCCTAGGGAGAGATCTCTGGGCTTTTTTTATTGTATAAAAATAGGGCAGTGATTAAACTGCCCTCTAGGAAATAACAAATCTCCATAAAAGAGATTTTATTGCCACACAATAATTTAGGGTTACCCCTGCAAAAGCAGGGAAAAGACCACAGTATTATGTGGCTGTATAAAATTATAGCATAAATTAAAAATAATTAAAAAAACTTAAAAAAAGTGTTGACTTTATATATGGCGGGGTATATAATAAATACAGAAGTTAAGGAAATAACAAATCAATAAAAACAAAGGAGAAATTAAAAATGAAAGAAATTAAAGTTACAGTAAGTTTAGAAGAAGTATTAGAATTTGTAAGAGAAGAAGATTGTAAGATTGAAATCGATTATGATGGTAATTTAGCAGAAGCCTATGTATTACCAATAGAAGCAGCAGGATTTGAAGATAAAATAAACACTCAAACAATTGAAGCTTACGACTATCAAGAATTTGATGGAGACGAAGAAGCATACATTGACTGGCTTACAGGTTGTTACGATAGACCTTATGAAGCAGTAGACGGAGAAGAAGAATATTCAATTAAAATTGATTTTGAAAAATAAAAACTTGGGAGGAGCAATCCTCCCATAATAAAAATTTTATGGAGATGATATTTTGAAAGAATTAAAGACATCAGAAGCACAAAGAAGAGCAATAGACAATTGGGCGAAGAAAAACCCAGATGCTAGAAGATATCACAGAAATAAAAGTAATGCCAGGACATTTGCCAGGAAGTATGCAAAGACTTTGGAAGAGGTAGAAGAGTTGGTAGAGATCTTTAAAAATGAAAATCCAAATTATAAAGCATAATAAAAATAGGGCTATTTATTAGCCCTAAAATATATTAAAAAACAATGTAAGTTATGTTTAAATTTTAACTTCCCACATTTACACCCCAACAATTTAAAAGTAGTAGCTTTTAAACGTTAGAAAATGCACACTCATTTAAGAATGAGAAATGAATTCGACTCCCACCGCCTCCACCAAAGCAAAGTCATTCATGTGAATGGCTTTTTTATTTTTTACAAATTTATTTTAATTTTAAAAAGGACTTAAGTTATCTTAAGTCCTTTAACGGTTTATAAAATTATTTTTAACTAACTTATGATTAATTAATAATTAAATATAAGTTAGTAGTTTTTATTAACAAGTTAATAATTTTTCACGAAGATTTTAATAGTCTTTCGTACTCTTCTATTAACTCCACTGGTATTACGAAGTTAAAGTAGCCTCCTGTTTTTGATAGGAAGAGATACATTAGTCCCAGGCTTGTGAATTTTTTCATGTTGACGTAGACATTTTCATCGCCGTAGTCTACTGTGCCGTTGTAAAAGTCGTAGAAGGACTTGTGCTCTTTCTCGTCAAAGGAAAGGAGTGTGTCTTTAAACTTTGATAAAATCATCTCGTGGATTGCATCTATTTCTTCTCTCTCACTTAGTCCTTCAAGTCCAAGTTCATAAGAACTTGCGATGAGCTTTCTCTGGTCCTGGTCTAAAGCTTCTACAATGGGGTATAATCTATCTATAGGCAGTTTGTTAATGCTTTCAACTTTAAATAGTTTTAATAAAAAATCGCTCATGTTTCACCTCGTATTTATTATACATGAAATGAGCATTGGGAGGAAATATGTCACAAATTAAAAAACTTTCAGATGGCGTTTATTGTAAAATTATTCCACTTAAGGGCAACCCCTTAAAAAGTATCAACATTTACATGGTTAAGTCTAAGGGCGAGGCCATGATTGTGGACACGGGCTTTAACACCGAAGAAATTAAAAGTGAGATGCTTTCTTTTATGAAGGACATGGAAGTGGACTACGATAAGACAATTTTATTCTTGACCCACCTTCACTCTGACCACACAGGTCTTGCTTCATGGTTTCATGAAGAACTTGGAATTGAGATCTACATGGGGGATATTGACTACAGGATGATGTCTTCTATGGCTGATGCTAATTCAAAGAGATGGAAGGAAGTTATGGAGACTACTCACATCCAAGGACTTGAAGAGGACAATTTAAAAATCGAAGAGCACTCTGGTTTTGTTTACAGACCAAGGGCAGAGTTTCCTTATGTATCTTTTAATCCGAATTATATTTTAAAGGTGGGAGACTTTACCTTTAAGGGGATGGATTTTTCTGGTCACACTCCTGGCATGGTTGGACTTTATGAAGAAGACAGAAAAATTTTATTCTGCGGCGACCACCTTTTGGGAGATATTACTCCAAACATAACTTTTTGGAACTTCACAGTGGGCGACAGTCTTGGTAGGTATTTAATTAATATTGAAAAGCTAAGAGACCTCCCAATTGATCACTTGTATTCTTCTCACAGGGCCCTTATTGAAGATGTGCCAAAGAGGATTGACGAGTTAAAGGCTCACCACCAAGGCAGGATTGATGAAGCCTATAAGACTTTAAAGGAAAAAGGTAAGTGCACTGTTCGGGACATTGCCATGAACATGTCTTGGGACATGAGGGCAAAGGACTTTTCTGAATTTCCAAACACGCAAAAGTTTTTCGCAGCTGGCGAGGCCCACGCCCATCTTGAACACCTAAGGGCCATAGGCAAGGCTGACTTTGAGTGGACTGACGACAGAGTTCTTTTGTACTACGCCAAGTAAAAATTGTTTGCTTTAAGTAGTGACAAGTCATAAAATATCTATTGGCTAAAGAATTATAGATATTTAATTGAAAGAAATAAAATTTGGAGTGAATTATGAAAAATTTAGTTTGTAAATACAAGGATAAAGTTTTAGAATCTGGCGGAGAAACTATTCTTTGTGGAATTGTAAATGTTACACCGGATTCCTTCTCTGATGGAGGCAAGTGGTATGGCAAGGACAAGGCTGTCAATAGGGCCCTTGAACTTATAGAAGCTGGAGCTGGCATGATAGACCTTGGTGGTGAATCAACAAGACCAGGCTCACACTATGTTGAAATTCAAGAGGAAATAGAAAGAGTTGTTCCAGTTATAAAGGAATTAAAGACAAAGACTGATGTACCTCTTTCTATTGATACATGGAAGGCTGACGTTGCTGAAGCAGCAATTGAAGCAGGCGTTGATTTTGTCAATGACATCACAGGTTTTATGGGAGACCCAAGAATGGCAGAAGTCGTTGGCAAGAGTGATGTTGGTGCAATTTTGATGTTTAATCCAAAGATTGCAAGACCTAACCACAAGTCCAGTGCCAACTTCCCATCCTTTGGTGGAGAGGGAGCCTTCACTGAAGAAGAATTAAAATCCTTTGAAGACATGGATGCTCTTGAAGTTATGAAAAAGTACTTGTCAAAATCCCTTGAGCGTGCAGAAAAAAATGGAATTGCAAGGGAAAGAATTATGCTTGATCCAGGTATTGGCTTTGCCCTTACAAAAAAGGAAAACTTAAAGCTGATTGATAAAATTGACGTCTTAAGAGAAATGGGATGCTTCACCTTCCTTGGAGTTTCAAGAAAGAGATTTATCACAAATATTTTAAGTGAAAATAACATTGATGCAGATGGCAACAATGAAGAAGGCTTTGAAAACAGAGATGAAGCATCAGCAGCTCTTACAACTATAGGAGCTTACAAGGGTGTAGAAGTTTTAAGAGTCCACACAATGAAGCATCATCTTCTTGCAAAACTCGTTGCAGATTCAGTTAGATTAAATCAAGTGATAGAAGATGTAAGTTTTAAAGCTTATTCACTTTAAATTATTTTTCATTAGATATATAATATTATTTATTAATAGAAATTAGGGGGAAATTATGGCACTAATAGAAGAATTAAAAGTAAAAGTTAGAGAATCAAAACCAGAAATAGTATTTCCAGAAGGAAACGACAGAAGAATCTTAAGAGCAGCAATTAGACTTAACGACGAAGGAGACATTAAGCCAATCGTTCTTGGAGACGAAGAAGAACTTAAAGCTCTTGCAGAAAAAGAAGGCGTTAAACTTGGAAATCTTGAAATCCTTAATCCAGAAACTTATGCAGGAAAAGACGAAATGGTTAAGGCTTTCGTAGAAAGAAGAAAAGGAAAAGTTAACGAAGAACAAGCAGCAGAAATCCTAAAGGACCACAACTACTTTGGTACAATGCTTGTATATATGGAAAAAGCTAAGGGACTTGTATCAGGTGCAGCACACACAACTGCAGACACAGTAAGACCAGCTCTTCAAATCATAAAGACTAAACCAGGTTACAAGAGATGCTCAGGTGCCTTCATTATGATTAGAAATGAAGAACTTTACCTAATGGCAGACTGTGCTATTAACACAGACCTTGATGCAGAAGGCCTAGCAGAAGTTGCAGTAGTATCAAATGAAACTGCAAAACAATTTGGTATCGATCCAAAGGTAGCAATGCTTTCTTTCTCAACTCACGGATCAGCTTCTCACGAAAGAGTAACAATGGTAGCAGAAGCAGCTAAGATGGCAGCAGAAAGAAATCCAGAAATGGCAGTTGATGGAGAACTTCAATTTGACGCAGCCTTCATCGAAAGAGTTGCAAAGAAAAAAGCACCAGATTCAAAAGTAGCAGGTCACGCAAATGTATTTATCTTCCCTAACATTGAAGCAGGAAACATTGGCTATAAACTTGCACAATACTTTGGTGGATTCAAGGCAGTAGGTCCAATCCTACAAGGACTTAACGCACCAGTAAACGACCTTTCAAGAGGTTGTGTAGAAGACGAAGCTTATGCACTAGCTATCATAACAGCAGCACAAGCAGTTCTTTAATAAAAGATAGACTTAAAGACTTCCTTAGGGGAGTCTTTATTTTTATGCTTTTAATATATATAATTTGGTAGAGAAGGTGAGAAAATGATAAAGAAAATATTTAAAGGGATTTTAATTTTTTTAGTATCCCTTATTATTCTTATAGGGATTGGAGATTTTTTGTGGATTAATCTCCCAAAGTTAAGTGCAAGAAAAAATATTTCGGATATAGAAGACTATGGCAAAGCTGTAAGCCAAATAAATTTAGATGACAATATACAAGTCGTTGGACTAGGGGAAGCGACTCATGGAAATTCTGATTTTCAAGATTTAAAGTTAGAAGTTTTAAAGACTTTAGTTGAAAAAAATAATTTAAAGAGCTTTGCTATTGAAGCTGATTTTGGCGAAGGAATGATAATAAATAATTACATTCATGGGAACAAAAGAGATGAAAATATTTCTAATGTTTTTTCTTTTAATATTTATCACACAAAGAATATGAGTGATCTTATAAATTATATGTTTGACTACAACCAAAAAGCAAAGGATGAGGACAAACTTTCTTTTTACGGCTTTGACATGCAAAATCCAGAAAAATCTATGAAATTAATTTTAGATTTTTGTAAGGAAAATAATATTTTACAAACAAAAGACTTGCAAAAAGACTTTTCCTTTATAAAAGATGAAAAATTTAAGATTTCACAACTAAAAGATAAGGAAGCTTTGTTGTTAGAAATAAAAGCTTATGCAGACGCCCTATCTTCTCCCAATGCAAAAGTAGTTTCAAGAGCAATCACAAATGTCTTGGACAGTGTAAAATATTACGAATTAGATTTTAATGACTATGTAAAAGTAAACAATGTTAGAGATGAGCTTATGGCTGGAAATGTTAAGTGGATAAGTGATTTCGAAAAGGCAAAGGGAGATAATTTGCTTTTAATTTCTGGACACAACGGTCACATTGCAAAAAGTGAAAAGTTTTATGAGCCAATGGGGTCTCACTTAAAGAAAATTTTTGGAGAAAAATATTTTATTATTGGCACAGACTTTTATAAGGGAATTGTTAATATCAATGTGGCTGGTCCAGATAACAAGAGGTCAAACCATGTCTTTGTGTCTGCTGATCCTTTAGCTTACAGTGCGAGAAAATTTAAAGGAAAATATTATTTAGATTTTACAAAAGTTAAAGATGGGGAAACTTTTGACCTTGTAAATAAAGAGATCAACATGGTAAGTCTTGGTGAAGGATATTCTCCACTTATGAAATTCATGCCAAGGACCTATAGGGTAAAGGAAGTTCCAAAAGATTTATATGATGCAATGATTTTTGTTTATTACGCAAAGTCAATTGCTGTTAATGATTAAGATTAAGTTTATAAAAATTCATGGGCTTGAATATTGTAATACATTGTAATGCAAGTACCTTAGAGGTGATGGATATGAAAACTGTATCTGTAAGACTTAACGCTGAAGAGGAGAGGGCCTTTACTGCTTATGGAGATCTTATGGGTGAACCACTTTCTACTCTTTTCAAAAGATTGATGGAAGAGAAACTTGAAGATGAGTTCGACATGAAGGTGGCTGAGGACTTTCTTGAAAGAGAAGCTAGGGGCGAAGTTGAAACTAGACCTATTGAAGATTTATTTAAAGAGCTTGACCTATGACTTTCCAAGTAAGAACCACAAAAAAGTTTGACAAGTCTTTTAAAAAACTTGATAGGCATTCACAAAAACTTATAAAAAATTGGATGGAGGGCAATCTCATTGCTTGCCAGGACCCAAGATTTTATGGCAAGGTCCTCACTGGCAACTTCAAAGGAATATGGCGATATAGGATTGGTGCCTATAGGATTCTAGCCAAAATTGACGACGACAAGTTAATAATCTTTTTTGTAGATAGAAGAAATTAAAATATTTATTCATAAGACTTCCTCAGGGGAGTCTTTATTTTTATGCCTTTAATTTATATAATTGATTTAACAATTTACAAATATAAACTAAAGAAGAAGGATGGATTTTATGTCTAAGCTTAGGGATGGAATTTATGGACTAGCCATAGCTGATGCACTTGGTGTTCCCTTTGAGTTTAAAAAGAGGGGGACCTTTACTTGCAAAGGCATGGTGGGATTTGGCACTTGGAATCAAGTTGCTGGGACTTGGTCTGATGACACCAGCATGACCCTTGCTACTTGCAAGTCCATAAAAGATAAAAATAAAATTGATGTCGAAGATATAAGAAAAAATTTTGAGGCTTGGCTCTTTGAAGGAAAGTTCGCTTGTCATGGAGAAACTTTTGATGTGGGGATAACAACAAGAGAAGCCCTGACAGAAGGTCATGGGATTGATGATTTTTATGCCAATGGCAATGGATCACTTATGAGGATTTTGCCTCTTGCCTTTACTGATGCAAGGAATGAAGAGATTGAAAGTGTATCAAGCATAACCCACGCTCATGAAATTTCTAGAAAGGCCTGCCTTGATTATGTTCATCTTGCGAGGAAGTTGATTGCTGGTGAAAAATTAGAAGAGCTTGGACTTGACCACATAAAAAACAAGTCCGAAGATGAAATACAGTCAACAGGTTTTGTCCTCCACACACTCGAAGCATCTATTTGGTGTCTTTTAAATACAAATTCTTACAAGGAAGCTGTCCTAAAGGCAATAAATCTTGGCGACGACACAGACACCACTGGAGCTGTTACTGGCGGCTTGGCAGGAATTATTTATGGTTTTGATAACTTTCCAAAAGAGTGGGTGGATGAATTAAAGGGAAAAGATTTAATTGATGAGTGCTTATTTTAAAGTTATAAAAAATTTTTAATCTATAAGAAAAATATAAAGTGAAATTAATATCCAAGAAATTTAATTTGAAAAATAAAAATTACAAGCAAAAACTCCCTGGAAAAAACCAAGGAGTTTTATTTTAAATAAAGGTCAAGGCATATTTGACACCAATCCCAATCACTGCACCGAGTCCTATTAGCTTAAAGAGGTCCACCTTCTTCATGTAGAGGACAAAGCCAATTACAAAGGAGATAAGGGCTGCCAGGCTCATGCCTTGGAGCTTAAGTCCTTCAGGAAAGACTGATGATTGGAAGAGCTTTAAGGTTGTTATAAAGATAAGGGACACGACTCCTGCCTTGATGCCAAGGAGGGAGTAGTCCATGATTTTAAATTTTTTGCCCTTGCTAAAGAGGAAGTAGCCCAAGATCATCATGATGATGAACTGAGGAAGAACTAGTCCTGTTGTTGCAAGTATAGAACCAAGGATTCCATAGACATTTTGTCCAACAAAGGTTGCCGAGTTAATGGCAATGGGGCCTGGAGTCATTTGCGAAATAGAAATTAAGTCTATAAATTCTCTTGTGGAGATCCAGGCATTTTCTTCTACAACGTATTTTGAAATCAAGGGGATGACTGCGTAGCCGCCACCAAAGGCGAAGCATCCAATTTTAAAGAAAATTAAAAATAAATCAAGCATTTTTGTACCTCTCCATGACGCTAAAATAAGAAATTCCTGCTAGGGCACAGAAGAAAATTATTAGTCCTGTGTTGATATTTGTAAAGAAGGCAACTAAGAATACGAGGACAATCATAACTGCAGAGAAGCGGGGGTTGTTCTTGTAAGAAGAAATCCCCATGCGGACTACAGTTATAAATAAAACTGCAGAGATCACTCCACTAATACCTTCTAAGGCTGCGTTGATAAAAAAGTTTGACTTAAATTCTTGGTAGAAATTTGAAATTATTGATAAGATTATAAGACATGGTAGAGATGATGCCACAAGGCAAGTTATTGCTCCTAAAGGTCCTCTTAAGTAATAACCTGTTAGGACTGAGCAAGAGATTGCCATGGCTCCAGGTCCACCTTGGGATATGGCAACTATATCCATCATCTCGTCCTCGTCGATTAGTTCTAAGTCTGATACAAAAATGTCCTTTATAACAGGGACAATTGTATAGCCGCCACCAAAGGTTATGGCATTTATTTTAAAAAAAGTTAAAAATAACTTTGCAATAGAAATTTTTTTCATGAAATCACCTTATTAAATTATAGCACAAAAATGAATTTTTAAAGAATATCGTGTATAATCTACTTAAGGAGTGATGTGATGAAGATGGGAATTATAGGCCTTGGTAACATGGGTGCTGCCATGGCACATGGTCTTTTAGATAATAATATAGAAACTTTTCTTTACGACAGAAATAAAGATAAGAGAGACGCCTTTAAGTTAAAGGAAGCAGCAAGAGTAGTTGAATCAGAAGTAGATGTAGTGAAGGGGGCAGATGCAATTATACTTGCAGTTAAGCCCTACGCTTATGAAGCTTTAATCGAGACAATAAAAGATGAAGTAAAGGATAAAATAATTATTTCTATTACTTCAGCTTTTGATCTTAAAAAACTTGAAGAGTGCCTTCCAAATAAAAAACTTATGATGGCACTTCCAAATACGCCGGCAAAAATTTTAAATTCTATGACAGGAATTTGCCCTGGAAAAAATATTTCAGAAGAAGAAGTTAGTGAAATAAGAAAAATTTTATCTAGCTTTGGAGAAACTGAACTTGTGGAAGAAAAAAATATAAAAATTTATGAAGCAGTTTCAGGTTGTATGCCTGCCTATGTCTATATGTACATTGAAGCAGCAGCAGATGCAGCAGTTTCTTACGGTATGAAAAGGGACATGGCCTACAGGGTTATATCTCAAGCAGTAGCAGGATCAGCAAAAATGGTAAGAGAGTCTGGCATTCATCCAGGTGAACTAAAGGATCAAGTTACAACACCTGGAGGCACAACTATTAAGGGAGTAAAATCTTTAGAAAAGGATGGGTTTAGGTCTGCAATTATAAATGCAGTGGATTCTATTATGAACAAATAGGAGGTCATTATGAAAGATTTATTGGTATTTTTGGCAGAAGGTTTTGAAGAAATTGAAGCTCTTACAATTGTTGATGTCCTTAGGAGGGCTGACTTAAAGGTTGATACAGTTTCAGTTAAGGACAGACTTGAAGTAAAGGGAGCTCACGGTGTTACAGTTCTTGCTGATAAGGCTTTTGATGAAATTAACATCGAAGACTACAGGGCAATGTATATCCCAGGAGGTCAACCTGGTGCTACAAATCTCATGAATGACAAAAAAGTTCTTGAGTGCGCCAATGTCTTTAATGATGAAGAGAGAAAAGTAATAGCAATTTGTGCAGGTCCACAAGTTCTTGATGCAGCAGGACTTTTAAAAGATGGAAAGTTCACTTGCTACCCAGGAGTTGAAAAGAGATTAAAGGCTAAGGACCCACAAGACGCAGCAGTAGTTGTTGAAGAAAATATAATTACAGCTATGGGACCTGCTCTTGCAATCCTACTTGGAGTTAAGCTAGTTGAAGTTTTAGTATCAAAGGAAAAAGCAGAAGAAGTTGCAGAAGGTTTACTACTTCCACAACTTAAGAAATTTATTTAAAATAAGATTAGAAAATGTGCCAGATACAACTGGTGCATTTTTTATTTTTATATTTTTTGAGCTTTTCTAAAGAATATAGCTAAGTTCTTTTCCTTTTATTAGGTATTCACTAGTGTTATAATGAATGTAATTTAAGAAATCTAAGTAAGTGGGCTTTTGGCCTATTTTTATTATTATAAATTATGGAGGATAAATGTTCGCAAAACTTATTTTAAAGAGGGGAGAGTCAGCCTATGGTTATGATAGGGCAAAAATTTCTAAGGAGACATCCTTTCTCGGACTTATATCAAATATACTTGTAGCCCTTTTAAAGGTAGTTTTATATATCTTTACTGGCTCAATTTCAATTTTGTCTGATGCGGTTAATAACATCACAGACTGTGTCAGCTCTATTATTTCTATTTTTGGAATAAGACTTGCTGCCAAGCCAAGAGATAAGGACCACCCCTATGGGCATGGTCGACTCGAGTATTTGATTTCTCTTGTAGTTTCTGGTATCGTACTTTCCGTTGGTTTTCAATTTTTGAAAACTTCTGTTGGAAAGATCCTTCACCCTGTTGCCATTTACTATCCAAAGTTCACACTTGTGACTTTGATTTTAACTTTGGCAATAAAATTTTGGCAGGCTTCAGTTTATTCAAAGGTTGCAAGAAAGATTGACTCTGTAACCCTCAAGGCCCAAGAGAAGGATTCACTAAGTGATACTCTTATAACTTCTGTTGTAATTATTTCAATTATTATAGAAAAATTCACAGGCAAAATTTTGGATGGCTATGTTGGTTTAATAGTCGCCTTATTTATTTTATACACATCTATATCACTTATATACGAGACGATTTCAATTATACTTGGTCGTGGACTTAGTGACGAGACTAAGCACGAGATAAAGTCCAAGGTTTCCACATACGAGGGCATATCCAATGTCCACAATATTATGGTGACAGACTTTGGACCTGACAATATAGTTGTAATTATTGATGCGGTATTAGATTATAATTTGACCTTAGAAGAGGCTCACAATATTGTAGACAAGGTTGAGAGGGAAGTCTCTGACTTACTTGGAATAAGATTAATAATTCATCCAGAACCAAGAGGAAGTGGAAGTAAGATTATTAATTCTATTTCTAAAGATCTTAGAAAAATTGTGAGGGAGTCACTTAACATTTACTCCTTCCATGACATAGTCCTTGAGGACAAGAAAATTTATATAGACATTGATTACAATGCTGATTCTGTAAAGAAGAGAGAAGGAAAGGATGCTCTGAAAAAAGAGATAAGAGATAAATTAAAATCCATCTACCCAGATTACGAATTTGAAATAAATTTAGATGCGATTTTTTAGGAGGAATATATGAAGGCTTTAGTTGTAGGCGCCGGAAAATTAGGATATAGACTTGCAGCTGCATTAATAGATGAAGACTATGAGGTTACTGTAGTTGACAACAATGAAGATGTAATTGAAAACATATCAAACTCATTAGATGTTTTTAGTATTTGTGCAAATGCTTTGGACTTTGGTGTCTTAGAAGAACTTGATATTTCTCTATTTGACTATGTTGTTGCAACCACAACAAATGACGAAGCTAATGTTATTCTTTGTACGATTTCCAAAAAGCTTGGTGCTAAGTATGCAATTGCAAGGGTAAGAGACCCTGAGTATAGAAAACACCTTGACTTCATATCAGAAGAACTTGAAATAGATAAGATTATAAACCCTGACAATGCAACAGCAAGGTCAATTTTTAAGTACCTAATGAAGAGATACCAACTTTACTCCGATGAGTTTGCTGGTGGAAAAATATCTCTAGTTGAATTTAACATAGGAAACGACCAAAGCTTTGTTAACAAAAAAATCATGGATATTGATAGCATTAATGACCTTCTTATAGCTGCTATCTCAAGAAGTGGGGATGCCATTATCCCAAATGGTCGTACTGTCCTTGAAGAAAATGACGTGATAATCCTTGCTGGCAAGTCTGAAAACATCGAAGCCTTTGACAAGGACCACACAGGAGTAAACAGGACAAGAGCCCTTAGGAGCACCATGATTCTTGGTGGAGGAAAGACAGGCCTTTACCTTGCCATGCTTCTTTTGAAGGAAAATATAGATGTTACTATTGTTGAAATAAACAAGGAAAGATGCCTTGAGCTAAAGGACATGGTTCCAGGAGCTAATATTATAAATGGAGATGGAACAGATATTGCCATACTTGAAGAAGAAATGGTTCACACTTATGATTCCTTTGTTGCAGCAACAGGCATTGATGAGGCCAACCTCCTTATGAGCCTTGTGGCAAAACAAAGTGGAATTTATAAGTCTGTTGCCAAGATTTCCAGGACAAATTACGACAAGGTCCTAGACAAGCTTGACATAGATGCAGTATTTAACACATCTTATATTACAGCAGCAGAAATGCTAAAGGAAATAAGGGGTAAGAGCTCCCTTGCTCTACACCTACTTTTAAATGGTCAAGTTGAATGCGTTGAGCTAATGATTAGGGCCAGCCAGCTTGTTTGTGGTCACACCCTAGAAGACATTAGCCTACCTGACGGAACACTAATTGTCTCTATCATAAGAGGTCAAAGCATGTTAGTCCCTAATGGTAAGACAGTCCTTGAGTCAGGAGATAGGATAATATTATTCTCTATGCACGAGGTTGCTTCAAGGGTTCAAAAGATTTTTTCTTCTGAGGGGAAACTAAAGGACGCAATTAATTCAATTAAGAAGCGAGGAAAGAAAGATGAACTATAAGCTTATTTCCAAATTATTAGGCTATATTTTATTAATAGAAACTGCCTTCATGGCCCCATCTCTTATACTAAGTCTAGTTGAAAGAGATGGGTCCTCCTATGGCTTTTTAATCCCAATGGCTATAGCAGTCTTTTTGGGATTAATTTTAATTAACTTAAAAATAAAGAAAAATTCTCTATCTCCAAGAGATGGGATCTTAACAGTTACAGCATCTTGGGTCTTGGTCTCCATTATAGGTGCGCTTCCACTTTGTATATCTGCAGGTATGACTTACGTTGATTCCTTCTTTGAAATTGTATCTGGATTTACAACTACTGGAGCCTCAGTTATATCTGGTATAGAGTCCTTCCCAAGGTCTGTTGTCCTTTGGAGATCCATTACCCACTGGATTGGCGGTATGGGAATCTTGGTGTTTACTGTTGGACTCCTTCCCAAGCTTGGAGTTGGAGCCTTTCAAATTTTTAAGGCTGAGTCACCAGGACCAGTTGCTGGAAAAATAGAGTCTAGAATTTCTCAATCATCAAAGAGACTCTACATAATTTATCTTATTTTGACTTTGATATTATTCATTTGCTTAAAACTTGCTGGCATGCCAGTTTTCGATTCTCTAGTTCATACTTTTGGTGTCCTAGGAACTGGTGGATTTTCATCCTATAATGACTCACTCATGTCCTATGAAGGGAACGCAGTCCACTTTATCCTGGCAATTTTTATGTTCTTGAGCTCTACAAACTTCGCCATCTATGCCCTCCTTTCAAAAAAGAAATTCAAGGAAGTTATACAAAATGATGAATTAAAACTTTGGATACTTATAATTGTTGTAGCCATTGCCCTTATAACTATAGACCTCTTCTCCAAGGGATACTCATCACTTTTTATGGCCTTTAGAGATTCTGCCTTTCAGGTAACTTCAATTTCTTCTACATCAGGTTTTGCCAATGCAGACTATGAATTGTGGCCAAGTTTTTCAAAATTTATTTTGATAATCCTAATGATTTTTGGTGGTTGTGCAGGATCAACTGGTGGTGGAATTAAAATAGTAAGAATTTCAATTCTCTTAAAGCTAATAAAGAGAGAAATGCAAAAGGCAACGCACCCCAAGGCAGTCCTTCCTGTTATTTCAGATGGGAAGTCCTTGTCTGATGAGGTAGTCCTAAGTATAAATGCCTATCTCGGAACTTACTTTGTTATAGCAGTCCTATCCACAGGTCTTGTAACCCTATCAGGAGTAGATGTTATAACAGGATTTTCTTCAGTTGCTACAACCTTATCCAACGTTGGACCAGGCTTTGGAGACATAGGTCCTACGAAGAACTTTCATTTTTACAGCGACTTCTTCAAACTCTACTTCAGCCTGCTTATGCTTTTAGGAAGACTTGAATTCTTTACAATAATGGCACTTTTCACTAGGGGAAGACATAGAAAGGAAATTATTAAATTATAATGAAAATTTTAATTATAGGTTCAGGAAAGGTTGGTTCAACTATTGCTAAAGCCTTGAGTCTTGAAAAGTTTGAAGTTGACCTAGTGGACAGGGACGAGAAAAACTTTGAAGAGATAACAAATAAGGTTAATAAAATAAGGGCAGATGTCTTGGAAGAAAACTTTGTCGTAAACAATGACTTGAGCAAGTATGAATATGCCATCATTGCCACAGATAGTGACAAGACCAACCTAATCATGGCATCAATCTTCAAGGGCTTAGATGTAAAAATAATTCTCCGTCTCGATGAAATGGAAAATATTTCTGAGATAGGAATTATAAAAAACTCTCTTCCCAATGTGGTAAATGTATTTAACCTAAGTCTTGAGACTGCAAAACTTGTTACAAAGTTAATCGGGTCCACAGAATACTACGAAGCTGACTATTTTGGCAAGGGAAAGATAGAAGTAACAGGCCACTACATTGACATGGACGAGGAATTTGAAAACCAAAAGATAAGGGACATTGGATCCCTTTCCACAATTCTCGTTGTTGGAATTTTAAGAGAGGGAGAACTAATAGTTCCTGATGGAGAAACAGTCCTAAAGTCTGGCGACTACATCTACCTAATGGGTCTTTCCTTCGACATAAGAAACTTCAAGCACGCTCACTTTGAAATCAAGGAAAAAGAAGACCAAAGAGAAGTTGTAATTGCATCGGGTGACTACAACTTCAACAGGATTATCTCAAATCTTGAAAATATAAATTTAAAAATTCTTGAACCAGATAGGGAAAAATTTGAAAACTACAGGCGAAATATTAACAGGGCCTTTGTAGTTAATAAAAAACTGAAAAATGACAAGATCTTTAAGGAAGAAGACATCTCTAAAGATGGTGTATTTATTTCTATGACAGAGTCTGACGAACTTAACATTGTCCTTGGACTTCTTGCAAGGAGTCATGGGATTTCAAAAAATATTGTAATCCAAAAGGACAACAATTACGACACAATCTTGGAGAGCCTGGGAATCTATAGGGTTATTGACCCTAAGGTAATTGTTGCCAATGAAATTATAAAGGCAATTAACACAGACATGAAGGTGTCCATCAATTACATGTTTGGTGGCAAGGCTCAAGTTTATGAAATAAAAATTCCAGATGACTTCGTATACATTGGCAAGAAACTATCAGAAATTAATCTCCACAAGGAAATTATTATTGGTGGAATAATTAGGTACGACAACTCTGCAGTTATCCCAAGGGGAAATACAAAAATTGAAAAGGGCGATAGGCTTGTAATCTTCTCAACTAATGAAAGCAGGAAGGAACTTGAAGAGTTAATCGACCCAAGCCTAAAGAAGAGTATCTTTGACTTTTTCAGGAGGTAAGTTGTGAAAGAGATTTTTAAAAATGATTGGCAAGAAATTTTGGAAGATGAGTTTGAAAAGGACTACTACAAGGACCTTAGAAAACTTTTAATCGACGAGTACAAACATTATGAAATTTTTCCAAAGGCTCAAGATATTTTCAACGCCTTTCACTACACAGCCTACAAGGACGTCAAGGTTTTAATCTTGGGACAAGATCCCTACCACAATGTAGGTCAGGCACATGGACTTGCCTTCTCTGTCAAAGAAGGCGTGGCAATACCACCTTCACTAAGAAATATTTACAAGGAACTTAAGTCTGACTTGGGACTTGAAATTCCAAGGACAGGTTACTTAAAAGCTTGGGCAGACCAGGGGATAATGCTACTCAACACAACTCTAACAGTTAGGGCCCACCAACCCATGAGTCATTCAAAGATTGGTTGGGAGATTTTTACTAACGCAGTCATAGAAAAAATTAGCGAGAAGGAAGAACCGGTAGTTTTTATACTCTGGGGCAACCATGCCAAGGCTCGCAAAAAATTTATAAGACCTGGCAATCACTTAATCATAGAAGGAGTTCATCCATCACCCCTTTCTGCATCAAGAGGATTTTTTGGTTCAAGGCCCTTCTCAAGAGCCAACGAATTTTTAAAAAATAATGGAGTCACACCACCAACTTGGGAAATTAAATAATAAAGATTTAAGCAGGGAAATTATTCCTTGCTTTTTTATTGTCCAAATTTTTTGAATTCTTATAAAAAAATTGACTTTGTAATAAAGTATAAGATTATAAAAATTTATGAAGTTATAAGAAATTTCAAGTTCATAAAAAACTGTGAAGTCACAAATATTTCTCAGGTCTTAATAAAATAAGAAGTCTTAAAAAAATATAAAGCTATAAAAAACTTCTAGGTCATAATAAAATAAGAAGTCACAAAAAGTTAAGAGTTTGCAAGAGTTTATCAATTCACAAAATTTATAAATTAAAAAATACAGAAACAATAAATCCTAAAAAATAAAATGAAAGTAAGCCTTGCTAAAATCTTTTTCTTTGCTATAATGTAGGAGAGGTGAATTATGGAGTATTTAAAAACAAGCTATTCAGATATAAAAGAAGTTATGATAGGTAAAGTCCCTGCAGTGATAATTGAACCAAAAGAAGAGACTAATAAGACCCTAGTTTTTTATCACGGCTGGGGATCAGATAAGGAAAGTCAAATCTTTAGGGGAAATATTTTTGCAGCCTATGGCTACAGGGTAATCCTCCCAGAAGCCAGGTACCATGGCGAGAGAAATGTGGAAAATATTAACCACGAAGACCAGGCTGTAGAGGGAAAATATATTCTAAAAGTAATTATGCACAACATCGAAGAGGCACCTTCCATCTTCAACTACATTGAAGAAAATTATCCGGGAAATGAAATCGCAGTGGGTGGTCACTCCATGGGAGCCATAACTGCTGGAGGTCTTTATGCCTTTAAAAAAGATTTAAAGATGGCATTTATTTTCAATGGAATAAATAATTGGAAAGAACTTGTTCGTGGAGTAAATGAACTTAAGAATCAAGACAAGATTGACGAGAGAGAATTTAGGATCAACGAATTCTTCTTAGACATGAACCCAATGGATAGTCCAGAAGCCTTTAAGGACAGACCGCTTGTCCTTTATAATGGAGAAGACGACGATGTAATTGATCCAGCTGGTCAAGAGTCCTTTGCCAAGGAAGTTGAAAAAGTTTATGAAGACAAGAAACTCTTGGATTTCAAACTTTTTGAAATGACTGGCCACCAAGTGACAACCCAAATGCTTGAAGAGGCTATAAAGTTTTCAAAGGAACTTGCAGGATTTTAATTTAGCCTTGATAAACTTAATGGAATTTAATAAGCAAGAGAAGACTTCTCATTTGAAGTCTTTTTTTATTTTTAAAATCTCTAGTCTTGTGGATAAATAAAAATAAAAAATATAAATTAAGTTGTGGATATCCATTAAAAATTATAAAAAAGCCAACAAATGTAGATAAAAAAATAAAATTGTGGATAAAATTTTAAATTTGCAAAAATTCACACAAAAAAAAGAAGGCCTAAGCCTTCCTTAATATTATTATTCAACAGGTTCGAAGTCTGATTTTTCAGCTCCACAAAGAGGGCAAACCCAATCTTCTGGTAGATTTTCAAATGCTGTACCAGCTTCAACGCCGTTATCTTCGTCGCCTACTTCAGGATCATAGATATATCCACAAAGTGTACATTCATATTTTTTCATTTTTATCTTCCTCCTATTAAAATTTATGCTTTTTTCCAAGCTTAAGTACATTATAACAAATTGCTAAATATAATACAGTAAAATTTTAAAATTAAATCCCTTAATAGTTTTTGGAGTTTAAATGAGAGAAGTAATGGGTAATTTCCTAATAGATGGAGTGAGAATTATGGATACTTTATATAGATTTAATGGTTCTGTATATAGCGATTTATCTCTAATAAAGGGTTTTTTGGATTCAGCCATGAGAGATTTAAATCCTTATATTGCCGACCAAGAAAAATTATTTGATATAAAAGTTATTTTAAATGAGCTTGTAATAAATGGAGCAATCCATGGTAACCAAGAAGACCTTAGAAAGAAGGTCTATTTGAACTTGCTTATAAAAGATGATTTTTTAAAAATTATTGTCTCAGATGAGGGAAGGGGCGTTGACCACGACACTTCCTCCTATGATTGTGGAGAAAAAAAGTGTAATGGCAGAGGTCTATTAATTGTTGAGGCCCTAACAGACCAACTTATCCTAAATCAAAATGAAGTCATTGCAATTAAAAATCTTTGAAGACCTGGCGACTTATAAGTTCATACATAATTTGTGAAGACCATAGTTTATAAGCTTTTTTAAAAATTTTAATTTATAGAAACCCTAGTGGTTTCTTTTTTTATGCTCTTTAAGGGCAAACTAAATCCAATAAAAAATGGCTGCCGATAGGACAGCCATAAATTATTTTTATTAAAGAGCCTTTAGAACTTTTACAAGATGGTCGTAAACTCTTTTAGTTGAAGAAATTGAAAGAGTTTCTTTTTGTGTGTGAGCTCCAACAGTGTCTGGACCAATGGAGATAATGTCAAGGTCGCTATTTTTCTTGTAGAAGACACCACATTCAAGTCCACCATGAGTGAACTCTTGTTCCATTTCCTTGCCAGTGATTTCCTTGTAAATTTTCTTTACGATTTCTCTAAAGTCAGATTCTTTTCTGTATTCCCATTCTGGATAAGGGTTGATGAATTCTCCTTGACAGCCATATTTTTCAACTATATCCAAGTAGATCCTGCCGAATTCTTCTGAAAGTGAAGAGGATGCAAATCTTAGTGAAACGAAAACTTCTACTGCGTCATCAACTTTTTTTGCTATTGCAAGGTTTGATGATGATTCGAGAACTTTCTTAGCTTCATTTATGAAAGTGTGTGGGCCAGTTGGAAGTTCTAACAAATAGTTTGCAAGTTTTTTAGTGTCATCAGCAGTTAAAACTTTTCCATCGTGAGAAGTTTCTTTACATTCAATAACAAGTTCACCTGCTACGTCTTTGAACTTTTCTTTTGCAAAATCTATAGCTTCATTAAGAGCTTTTTCATCTGCAACAAAAACAAGCTTACCTTCTCTTGGTATGGCATTTTGTTTTGTTCCACAGTTGATGTCAATTAGTCTTGCACCATCGATCTTATTAAGGATTTCAGCTATTACCTTAATCATGTTGCCTCTGTTGTTGGCAATTTCCATACCAGAGTGGCCACCAAGGAAGCCGTGAAGGTGAAGGTCAAAAGCCTTGCCAGAGTAAGCTTCTTCATTAAAGACAAATTTTGATTTTAGAAGTTTTCCACCTGCAGATGAAACTGTAAGGACACCTTCTTCTTCTGAGTCAATGTTGATTAGATACTTGCCTTCAAGATATTTTGCTTCAAGGTCCTTTGCACCGTGCATGTCAGTTTCTTCTGATACAGTTACGATTATCTTTAATGGACCGTGTTCTTCTTCTGCAAGAGCCATTGCCATGGCAACACCTATTCCGTTGTCTGCTCCAAGAGTTGTGTCATTAGCGTGAAGAGAATCGCCATCAACAATAAGTTCTATTGGATCAGTTTCAAAATTGTGCTTGGAGTCCTTGCCCTTTTCGCAAACCATGTCCATGTGACCTTGTAGGATTACCTTAGGTCTATCTTCCATGCCCTTTGTAGCAGGCACTTCCATAATAATGTTTAGGCTGTCATCTTGTACGACCTTGTAGCCTTTTTCTTCTCCAAACTTCTTTAGGAAGTCAGAAACTCCCTTTTCGTTACCAGATTCTCTAGGAATTTGTGATAACATTTCAAAATAATCAAAAACTTTTTTTGGTTCTAAATTCATTTTAACCTCACTTTATAATAACCTTGTGGTAAACTTTTTTACCTTTTCTAATAATAATTTCTCCGTCCTTGAAGTTGTCCTTTGTGATTTCAAGTTTAGGATCAGTTACTTTTTCATCATCAATGGAAACTCCGCCTTGAGTGATAAGTCTTCTACCTTCAGAGTTTGTCTTGATAAGTCCAAGCTCTGTCATAAGGTTTAGGATACCCACAGGTTCGTCAAACTTTGCAGCTTCAAATTCAGTTGCAGGTATGTCTTCTGATGCCTTGTCGCCACCAAATAGGGAGTGAGATGCATCAAGAGCAGCTTTAGCAGCTTCTTCTCCGTGAACGTCTTTTACAACTTCGTAAGCAAGAACTTCTTTTGCCTTATTTATTTCAGCGCCTTCTAATTTTTCGTATTCAGCAATCTTATCAAGTGGAAGCATAGTTAGAAGCTTCATGAACTTAATAACATCCCTGTCGTCACAGTTTCTTAGGTATTGGAACATTTCATAAGGTGTAGTCTTTTCTGGATCAAGCCAAATTGCTCCAGCCATAGTCTTACCCATCTTGATTCCAGCCGCAGTGGTAAGAAGTTTAAAAGTCATGGCATAAACTTTGTCACCTTCAAGCTTTCTAACAAGTTCATAACCACCAAGTATGTTGGACCATTGGTCAGATCCACCAACTTCTAGCTTACAGCCATGCTTCCTGTATAGGTATAGGTAGTCGTAGGATTGCATAAGCATGTAAGAAAATTCGAAGAAAGTAAGTCCTTGTTCCATCCTGTTCTTGTAGCAATCAAATTGTAGCATCCTGTTAACAGAGAAGTGGATTCCAATTTCTCTTACAAATTCTAGGAAGTTTAACTTAGTTAACCAGTCAGCGTTGTTTTCAATGTAGCCCTTGCCATCAGAAAAATCTAGGAAGCTAGAAATTTGTTCCTTAAATCTTCTTGCATTGTAGTCAATTGTTTCCCTGTTCATAAGAGATCTCATGTCGGACTTGCCTGATGGGTCACCAATAGTTGTAGTTCCACCACCAAGTAGAGCTATAGGCACGTGACCAGCCTTTTGCATGTGTTGCATAACCCTAATTTGGATAAAGTGTCCAAGAGTTAGAGAGTCAGCAGTTGCATCAAAGCCAATGTAAAAAGGAACTGATTCCTTGCCAAGCATTTCTCTTAGCTCGTCTTCATAAGTGCATTGGTCTAAGTAACCTCTCTCGCTTAAAATATCGAATACATTTTCCATAAATTCCTCCAAAAAAATAAAAAGAGCCCCGTGAACGAAAGGACGCATTCGTGGTACCACCTTTCTTCGCCGAGGCCTCAAAAATCAATAGACTCCAATATTGTAATTCAGCTTTCGCTTACTGTATATCTTCAACGTCTTATATTCATACTATTTATGTTATAATAATCGAAAATAAAATAAAAGTCAATGGTGATAAGATGTTAGGCATAGATATAGTAGAAATCTCAAGAATAAAAAAACTAATGAATGAAAATGAAAATTTTCTTCGCAAGGTTTTTAATGAAGATGAGATAGAAAGAATTAAAAAAAGAAAAAAACCCTACGAGAGGGCAGGGGGAATTTTTGCTGCCAAGGAAGCAGTGGCGAAGGCCCTTGGAACTGGGATCGGAAAAATTTCTTTCAAAGACATAAAAATAAAATACAAGGGAGATGCCCCTTACGCAGAAGTCTTTGATATGAAATTTGATTTATCTATTAGCCACGAAAAGTCTTATGCAGTGGCTGTTGCAAAGTTTGATGGAGAAAACTTTATGAAAAAAAATTATGAAGAAGAAATAATTTTAGATGAAGAAATAAAATCTCTTTGGAAGGACAGGGACGACTTTGGCCACAAGGGAGACTTTGGAAAAATTGCAATCATAGGTGGGTCTATGGGTATGACTGGATCATCTTACCTTGCATCAAATGCAGCCCTAAAATCTGGGGCAGGTCTTGTCTACAATATAGTCCCAAGAGAAATCTTTGATATCATGTCTATAAAATTCATTGAGCCCATAGCAAAGACCTTTGATGATTTAGATGAAATGGAAAAATTCCTTGAAGGGATTGACGTCATAGGTATGGGACCAGGTATGGGACTAGGAGCTTATGGGCAAGAAGTTTTTGAAAAAATAATAAAAATAGAAAAAAATCTTTTAATAGATGCCGACGGCCTAAATATTTTGTCAAAAAATTTAAATTTATTAGAAGAGAGAAAAGACTTCACGACAATTTTAACACCACATGAAGGAGAATTTGCAAGACTAACAGGACTATCTCTGGATGAGATTAAAAACAATCGCAAGACAGTTGCAGAAGAATTTGCAAAAAAATATAAGGTCATCCTAGTCCTAAAGGGTCACGAAACTCTTGTCACAGATGGAGAGAGAACTTACACAAATAGGACAGGCAACTCTGGCATGGCAACAGGAGGATCAGGAGACGTCTTGACAGGAATAATCTCTGCCCTAATGAAAAATTACAACTTGTTTGACGCTGCAAGGCTTGGAGTTTATATTCACGGACTCTCAGGAGACATCTACGCAAGAAAAAATTCAAAGACCAGCCTAAGGGCAAGGGACCTAATAGAAAATCTAAGCGCAGTCTTTAAACTTTTTGAAGAAAAGTAAGGCAACTTATAAGTAAAAAAGTCAAAAAAATTTTCGATTAGTGTATATAATAAGAAGAAATGTGATAGAATGTTATAAAGGTTGCTCATAGATCAATCTTTAATTCTCTCTTACCTTAAAAGGTGAAAAATTATGATGATAAAAAGAGGGGACATATTCTATGCCGACCTGTCGCCAGTTATTGGATCAGAACAGGGAGGGGTTAGGCCCGTAGTTGTTGTTCAAAATGACATTGGAAACAAATATTCGCCTACTTTAATCGTAGCTGCAATTACATCTCAACTTAACAAGGCGAAGTTACCAACCCATGTTAATGTGAAAGCTAAAGATGTTCCGTTGCCCAAGAATTCTGTGATTCTTTTGGAGCAACTGAGGACAATCGACAAAAAAAGGTTGAGAGAGAAGATCGGTAAATTCGACAAGGATGTCATAGGAGAGATTGACGCAGCAATAAAAGTTAGCTTGGCGATAAAGTAATTGGGCAACATACATATTGACTATCTCGTAAGAGGTAGTCTTTTTTTGTAGAAATTTAAAATTTATTCTTGCGAGCTTCTTGCAAATTAATTATAAAATTTATTTTTATAAAACATAAATAATAGAAAAGCTCTTGTCTATGTGATAAACTTATTAGCGGAGAGATTTATGAATAAAGTAAAAATTTTTGGAGTTGAAATTTTTAATATTGACAATTCTGAGTGTGAAAATATTTTAAGGGAATTCTTAAAGGGAGACTCGCTTAAAAAAATTTACACACCAAATACTGAAATCGTAATGGCAGCTAAGAGGGACGAAGATCTTAAGAAGCTTGTCAACTCAGGCGACTTAGTCCTTGCTGATGGGATTGGTCTTATCTACGCATCAAGGCTTAGAAAGAAACCTTTGAAGGAAAGGGTCACAGGTTTTGACACTTCTATTCAGCTACTTGAACTTGCTGATGAGATGGGTCTTAACTTATACTTCTTAGGTGGCAAGGAAGGTGTTGCAAGAGATGCAGCAGCTGCTGTCAATGAAAAGTATAAGAATCTAAAGGTTGCAGGTTTTCACAATGGATATTTCAATTCCAAGCTAGACGGCGAGAAGTCTAGCACTGAAGAAGAAATAATTAAAGAAATAAATTCCAAGGACATTGATATTGTCTTTGTTGGCTTTGGTTTTCCTCGTCAAGAAAAGTGGATTGACGCATGGAAGGATGATATAAATGCCAGGGTTATTATTGGAAATGGTGGAGTCCTAGATATTTTATCGGGCAGGGCAAACAGGGCCCCAGATATTTTTATAAAGCTTGGACTTGAGTGGCTCTATAGGCTTATAAAAAATCCATCTAGGATTAAGAGGCAAATTGATTTGCCAAAGTTTTTGTTGGCGGTAATGAGAGATAAAAATTCAGTTGAGTAAGGAGAGTAATTTTGAATATCGAAAATAAAGCAGTTAATACTTTGAGAATGCTATCTGTTGATCAAATTGAAAATGCAAATTCAGGTCACCCAGGTCTACCCCTTGGTGCTGCACCTATGGCCTATGCTCTTTTTAAGAATCATCTAGTGAGAGATTCTAAGGATTTGAATTGGAAGAATAGGGATAGATTTGTCCTTTCTGCAGGACATGGATCTGCTCTTTTGTATTCACTTTTTTACTTATTTGACTATGGTCTAACTCTTGATGACTTAAAGAACTTTAGACAACTTGACTCGAAAACACCAGGCCATCCAGAGTACGGACACACTAGGGGTGTTGAAGCAACTACTGGACCTCTTGGCCAAGGGATTGCCATGGCAGTTGGTATGGCTATTGCAGAAGAAAAACTTGCAGCCCTTTACAACAAGGATGACTTGAAACTTGTTGACCACTACACTTATGCCCTAGTTGGGGATGGATGTCTAATGGAAGGAATTTCCAACGAAGCATCGTCACTAGCGGGCACACTTAAATTAGATAAACTAATCGTACTTTACGATTCAAATAAAATTTCCATTGAGGGATCAACTGACCTTGCCTTCTCAGAAAATGTTTGTGACAGGTACAAGGCTCTTGGTTGGGACACTTTTGTAGTTCATGATGGAAATGACTTAGATGAAATTAATGCAGCAATTGAAGAGGCAAAAAAATCTGACAAGCCTGCACTTATTGAAGTGAAGACAAAAATTGGCTACGGCTCACCTAGAGAAGACTCTGCAAAGGCTCACGGCGAACCTCTTGGCAAGGAAGACAGAAAATCAACTCGTGAATTCTTTGGACTTCCTGATGAAGACTTTTATGTTGATGAAGATGTGAGAGCCCACTTCCAAAAAATTGTGGAAGAAAACACTGCAAGGGTTAATGAAAAGAAAAAAATTGAAGAAGAATATGCGAAAAAATATCCTAAGGAATATGAGGACTACCTTGCTGCCTTTAACTTAGAAAAGAAGGAACTCTTAGAAGACTCCTACTACGATTCCTTTGATAAGGACATGGCAACTCGTGCAATCTCTGGCGAAGTTTTAAACAAGATTGCCAAGGACAACATCCACATCTTTGGTGGCTCAGCTGACCTTGGTCCATCAAACAAGACTATGCTAAAGGGAGAAGAATATTTCTCAGCTGACAATAGACTTGGAAGAAATATAACTTTTGGTGTTCGCGAAAATGCTATGGGTGCAATCACAAATGGAATCCTTCTTCATGGAGGTCTAAGGACTTATGCATCAACTTTCTTGGTTTTCAGTGACTACTTAAAGCCAACAATTAGACTTGCAGCCCTTATGAACCTTCCAAATGTCTACATCTTTACCCACGACTCAATTGGAGTTGGAGAAGATGGACCTACTCACCAACCGATAGAACACCTTGCAATGTTAAGGTCCATTCCAGGAATTGTTGTAATAAGACCTGCTGATGGACGTGAAACTGCAGCATCACTTAACCTTGCCTTCAATTCAAAGAACACACCTTTTGTTCTTGCCCTATCAAGACAAAACCTTCCACAACTTGAAAATTCTTCAAGAGATGTTTACAGGGGTGCCTATATAATTAAGAAGGAAGAGGGAGAACTTGAAAAAATTGTAATCGCTACAGGTTCAGAAGTTTCTCTTGCTCTTGAAGCAGCAAAAGGACTCAAGGGAGTTCGTGTGGTTTCAATGCCTTCTATGGAAATGTTTGATGCTCAATCCTCTGACTACAAGGAAGAAATTCTTCCATCAAATATCAATAAGAGGATTTCACTTGAAGCCCTTTCATCCTTTGGCTGGCACAAGTACATTGGCATGAAGGGTATGGCAATTTCCATTGATACCTTTGGAGCAAGTGGAAAGGGAGCTGAAGTCTTTGAAAGATTTGGTTTCACTAAAGAAAACATTAGAAGAAAAATCCAAGAATTTTAATAAAATATGAAAGAGGAGGGCGACCTCCTTTTTTAATTTAAATTTTTATTTGCACTTAATAATTAATTTTGAAGACTTATTAAGAGCTTAAAAATTATTTTTTAAATCTCATAAATAATTAAGATTTATTTTTATGAAATACAAAAATTATGAGATGGGAGGGAAAAAATGAAACTTATAAAAGAAAAGAAATGGGCAATAGTATTTTCGCTTTTTGCTATGCTCTTGTGGGGCTCTGCCATACCCCTAATAAAGACAACTTACATCCACGCCAACATCATGCCAGATGACACAGGTGGAAAAATTTTAATAGCAGGGATTAGGTTCTTCATGGCTGGGATCTTAACTTTTATCTACTTTGGACTTTTTAACAAGGAAGAAGTTAAGAAAGAAAATATAAATATAAAACTCATCTTGGTCTTGGCACTTTTGCAAACTTGCCTCCAGTATATGTTTTACTATATTGGACTATCCAACACACCTGGATCACTTGCAGCAGTTATCCAGGCATCCAACGCTTTTATTACAGTTGTGATCTCTGTCCTCTTAATTAGGGAAGAGAAGTTTACCAAGAGGAAGCTGGCTGCCCTTATAGTAGGGTCTATTGGTATTTTAATAATAAACCTAAGGGGAGGGGGAGGATTCCACTTTAAGCTAAGTGGCGAAGGCTTTGTCCTCATAGCTACAACTTTTAATGCCCTTTCCAGCGTCCTAATAAGAAAGTATGGAAGAAATTTAAATGGCTTTCTCTTAACTGCATCACAATTTGCACTTGGAGCAACGCCACTAATAATTATTGGAGCCATCACTCACAAGTCCAATGTGAACTTTGACTTCCTTCTATTTGTAATGCTATCTTACGGAGCCTTTATATCAGCAACAGCTTTTACAATTTGGACCTTTGTCCTTCAGACTCACAGCGCCAGCGAGTTTGGAATTTATAAATTATTTATTCCAATCTTTGGAACAATTTTATCCATCTTGGTCCTTGGCGAGGCTCTAACAATAAATATTGTCTTGGGACTTATCTTTGTCCTAGCAGGAGCGATAATCTTAAACAAAAAATAAAGAGATAATAGGAAATTGAAAAAATTAAATTAATAGATTTGTGGTAATTTAATAAGTTATTAGACAGTAAATCAAATTGGTTTACTGTTCTTTTTTTAATTTTATTCCACATATAAAGCGTAGAAAATAAATCAGATTAAGAATTTTAAATTTAAGGTATATCTTGATTCTATTTTTGATGCTGTATATAATTATTATATAAATATAACAACGTTTTCATTTTTTATTTAGGAGGGAATTATGATTATTAGAGAAGCAGTTGAAAAGAAAGCAAGAGAAAAATATTCAGATAATTCTTATGTAAAAAACAGAATAGTAAAAGAGTTAGACTATTTTGAAAAGAATGATAGATTTAAAGAAATAGAAACCATTTTAAAGGTTAAAGAATGCATTAAAGATCAAAATGTCTTTGTATTTCCAACTGGAATGCTATCACTTTATCTTTTAGATTTAGATTTTATCAATCCTATGCCAGCTCATTACTATAACTCAATTACAAAAGAGGTTATTTTTGATGATTCTGCTTTATATGGTGTGGATCTTCCTATAAATGAAGATTTTCATAGAGATGGTTTTAACATAACAGAAGAATATTTATTAAATCTAAAAAAAGATTTGTACTTGGAAGTGTATTTATATGAAAAATATATAGGTGTAGTTAAAGAAATAGTTGGCGAAAGTTTTGATATAACTGTGGAGACTGAAGAGTCTGATAAAAATGGACACAAAGAAAAGATTTCTTTTGGAAAAACTAGTATTGTTTTTAATGACTATTCTGCTGAAGAATTCTTTGGAAAAAACCTACAAAGAGATGTAAGTTTAGAAAATTTCTCTAAATATTTATCTGAAGATGCAGTTAAGAGATTGATGGAAGATGAAGCCAAAAGTATCAAGATAAATAGTTTTAAAGATATGGTAGAGATTTTAGCATTATCGAAACTAAGCTTAGTTGATTGTTCAAATAAATTCGAAGAATTTATTGCATCTAAATTCCCAAAAACTAGAGAGGACATTTTTATTTATTTTACCAAGGAAGGATATTCTCTTGAAGAATCTTCAGATTTAGCATATAAAATATCTTTTGGGCAAAATCCTAAAGTTGATATAAAAGATGAAGAAATAAAAAAATATTTTGCTTCAATTCAATATGCTTGGCCAAAAGCAGTGATTGTATCAATTTTTCTTAGAGATTACTTTAAGATTTGTATGTAGATAATAAAATATATTTATTTAAAATTATAAAAGATAACAGTCAAAGATTATAAATTTATTAGATTAAACAAAACATAGATTTCTAATTATCCTTTTAAATCTCATTAAATGCTCGCAAATCCTTATTCTAAAGGGCTTCGAGCATTTTTACTGTTGGAAGATACTTCACGTTTCCTTATATATTTCCTCATGAATTGACTGTCAGAAGTGGTAAATTAGTAGTAAATTCATCTGTACTACTAAGCAACAAGACGTTCCTGCTGTTTCTTTTTTTCCAAGCGGTTCATCTCTGCCATAGCAGAATCGAATGTAGCATGTGCGTAATAGTTCAGCGTCATGTTTATATTCGCATGCCCCATAATGTACTGCAATGCTTTTGGGTTCATTCCTGCATTTGCATAGTTAGTGCAGAACGTATGACGCAAAATGTGTGGAGTGATATGGGGTAGCTTATCCTCATGATATTTATTGTATTTCTTGACAAGGTTTTTCAACATACCATTGTAATCACTTGCCACTTTAGGATAGTCTTTCCCATTGAGAAAAAGGAAATTACTATAACCATCAATCACAACACATTTACGGTTCTTCCGATTCGCCAGCACTCGCTGAAACGCTTGATAGGCTTCTTCAACCATAGGAACTTGTCGTTCGCCACTTTTAGTCTTGGGAGTTTCAATGTAGTATCCATTTTCAGTATCTCGTAGTAACTGATGGTCTACCTTGACAAGACGATTTTCAAAATCCAAATCTGGAAGTGTCAGACCGCCAAACTCTGAAATACGAAGACCCGTTTTTAAGAGTATCAGGATTTCATCATAATTCTTGCTGTAGGTCTTATCAGCTTTCGCAAAGGATAACAGCTTTTCTTCCTGCTCCGTTGTCAATGCGACTTTAGGAACAGTATCATCATCAATGACGGTATTTAGCTGGAAGTCAAAGGGATTCTTCCGAACACAATCGTCTTCAATCGCAATATAGAATGAAGCCCTTAAAGAACGCTTATAGTTATTGATGGTTTGATAAGCATATCCATCTTCACTCATTCTAATCGCCCATTCTTTAGCGTCAGACGGTTTAATGCTGTCTATGCTCCTTGCACCTAACTTGTCCTTTGTCAAAATATCCATCAGATATTTCCGTCCAGTTTGCGTGCCTTTCTTCACATTGGGTCTTTGAGCATTCTGCTTTGCGTAAAGCTGACAAAGTGTCATTTTCTTTCCTACAACATCAATGCCATCATGAATGTCTTTCAGTAGCTCCGCAACTTTTTCCCGAAGAGGAACACAATCACGCTTTCCTGCTGGTACTCTGTCTGTAGCCACCAGTTTCCATGAGTAGATAAATTGCGGTTCTCCAAATGAATCTACATATTTATATAAGTATCTTCCGTCTTTTCGTTGGCTCTCCCCAGTCTTTAAAATGCGACCTTTATTGTCACGTCTTTTCTCTGACATGGCTTTCGCTCCTTTCCAAAATGGAAAGAGCCTTGATACGACTTAATGCTATTTTATCATATCCAAGACCCTTTGGCGACGCTAGATTGCGTCCAATTTATCAATAATTTTTTCAAACTGTTTTCGCTTTATCTGAATACGATTGCCATTCATAATCAGCCAATCAGCATTTTTATTTTCATCTGCCAAACGACGGAGCTTATTTTCGCCAATACGGAAATACTTAGACGCTTCTTCAATGGTCAGGGTATAACGCTCCCAGATAGGAATATCTGTCTGCTTCATAAAATCCTCCTTTCCCAATCACACGTTAGATTTCATAAAAGTAGTTTTACAAGCAATCGAACAGCTTTAGCAAAGCTCACGGGAGTTCCACCCTTGCACGGTTCTCGTCCAACTGTACTCATTGCCTGCGACGCTTTTAACGCTCGGACTATGACGATACAGGAGTATCATTATTACGATAAGAATGTCTTCGCTGGCAATCCTGCTAAAGATTACTTCTCGGATCACTGACATGAATCGCTCGCTATCTTTACAGGGCAGGTCATGGCGGTCAGCTCCGTTGGCTCTTTTCTTATCGAAATGTATTCGACTGCTGTTATTCAGTTTTCAAAGAACAGATGGCTTGTCAGCCTATCAAAACATACTGAAAGACAATATGCTTTGATGGAATAACAAACCTCCCCAATCGGGAAGTATGGAAAGCTCGTCCGCACTTCCACGAAAAGAGAGATAAATCGGTGCTACTCAATCTCAAATGACAGGATTTTTGTAATCAACCTGGTTTCCATTCGTCCACGTAAGACCTCATCAACGACCATACTTTGATTGCCATATTCATCTTTCATCAACCGTAGAGAGCGTTTAGCAATGTACCCTCTGTAATAATGTAGAATCTGGTTAATCGCTTCTGTATCGCCATCACAAGCCTTTACAATCAATGGGAATGGAATTCTGGAATATTCTTTTCTCATTCTTCGTTTTCCTCCTCCATAAACTTCTTGATTAAGGCTAGTCCACTGGTTCTATGCCGATAGACAGTAGAACGGTTCAATT